>Ga0154758_137_pt2 | contig 136794 bp, 106 predicted proteins | sample Rifle2008BG16ft_FD_105766 | JGI IMG/M metagenome (GOLD analysis project Ga0154758, IMG submission 105766) | Spirochaetes bacterium RBG_16_49_21
AGGGGCCGGGGGTGAGGTCAAAGAAGATTGGCTGATCTTAAGAAACGTCTTCTCAAATCGATTTCATGACAATAATAATTAGCGCGGGAAAAAAGTCAAATGAAAGTGGGCTTAATTTATTATTGACACCCTTTCCTGTTCTACTGCTTGATAGCAGGTATATTCAACGGAGGATATCGTGGCTGATTCAATTAACTTCATCGCCGGCAAGCGCGCGCTGCAGATGGTGCGGGACGGAGGGCTCGACCCGGACCGGATACGGGTCGTTGTCGGGGCAGCGGGCGGACCCAAGTTCCTCGTACTGGGCGGAATTGACCGGGCGTTGTTCGGCACCCTATTTAAAAAAAGAAAAAAGCCGCTCTTCCTTGTCGGCTCTTCCATAGGAGCGTGGCGGTTTACCGCGCTTTCCCGGAAAAGTCCGGTTCGGGCCCTTGACGAATTCCAGGCATCCTATCTGAAGCAGTCCTACGCGTCCAGGCCGACCCCTCACGAGGTCACCCTGGAGAGCGTGCGGATTCTTGACGATTTCCTGGAAGACTCAAAAACAGGTGAAATACTAAAGCATCCGTATATGCGCCTCAACATCCTATCAGTGCGGTCGAAATTGCTCTTTTCTTCCGATTCCCGTTTCAGTCTTGCGACAGGCATGGCCCTTGCAACCCTGTGCAATCTGCTTTCCAGAAGCTCGCTGCGGATATTTTTCGAGAGAGCGCTCTTTTTCGACAAGCGGGATATCCCTCCTTTTTTTAATGTACAGGGCTTCCCCTTGTCCAGGGTACCCCTGTCATCAAAGAACCTGAAGCCCGCGGTCATGGCCTCAGGGTCTATACCTCTGGTCATGGAGGGAACAAGGGATATCCCCGGCGCACCGGACGGCACCTACCGCGACGGCGGATTACTCGACTATCATCCGGCCTTCTCTTTTGATCCGGACCCGGAGCATATCGTCCTGTATCCTCACTACTCGGATACGATCATTCCCGGATGGCTCGACAAGCACCTGCCCGCGCGCAGGGCCCATAAGCACCTCATGGAAAACGTGCTCATCGTCTGCCCTTCGAAGGGCTTTGTATCGAAGCTCCCGTACGGCAAGATTCCCGACCGGGAGGACTTCAAGCGCTTTTTGGGTAGGGACGGCGAAAGGCTCGCGTATTGGAATAAAGTCGTGGCTCGGGCCAAAATTCTGGGGGATGAGCTCCGGGAAGCGGTGGTGTCGAAAAAAATTAAAAAGATGGTGCGCGAATATTAAGGAGGCGGACCATGAAAAAAGCGGCGATCATCGGTGCAACCGGTTTCGGCGGGCTCGGGCTCATCGATATCCTGCTGCGGCATCCGCATATTGAGATCAGGCAGCTTGCAGCCAGAAAGGACGTGGGCAAGCAGGTGAGCGAGGTATTCCCCCACCTGAAGGGTTTCTGCGACCTGGTGGTACACTCCCCTGAAGATATCGATCTCACCGGCCTGGACATCGCCTTTTTTTCCACGCCGGACCGGGCAGGCATGTCGCTCATACGCGAATTTTATAAAAAGAACATCCCGGTGATAGACTTCAGCGGCGATTTCAGGTTCACGACCCCCGGCGACTACGCCGTGTACGCGCGGAACCGCGGTTTTGAAGGAGACCACCTCGCGGCAGATCTATTGCCCGAAACAGTGTACGGCCTGCCGGAAAAATTCGCGGACCGGATCAAGCAAGCACGCATCGTCGGTAATCCGGGATGCTTTGCCGTGAGCATGATCCTGGGACTTCTGCCCGCTGTGGAATCCGGCATCGCGGCTTCGGGAACGATTATCTGCGACGGCAAAACCGGCGTTTCCGGAGCAGGCAAAAATTCGGGTGAGGCGAACCTGTACCCCCAGCGCCACGATAACGTCAACTCCTACCGTGAAGGCACGCATCAGCATGTGGTTGAAGTGGAAAAGGTGTTACAGTCGGCTGGCGGGGGAGATCGTAAAATTCTCTTCGTCCCCCAGATCGTTCCGCTTAACAGGGGAATTCTTACTACAATGTATGTGGATATCAATAAAAGATATGATGCTGAAAGCATATTTCGTGCATACAGCGATTATTACAACAACAAGCCCTTTGTCGTCATTACAGAGAGATCGCCGAATACCGCTGACGTGCGAGGGTCAAACCGCTGCCTTATCCGGCCCATCGTAGACGGTCGCACCGGGAAGCTCATCGTCATATCCGCCATCGACAATCTGGTCAAGGGCCAAGCCGGAAACGCGGTGCAATGCGCGAATATCATGCTCGGGTTCGATGAGTCCGTAGGCCTCGACGTGCCTGCCTTCTATCCGTAGGAAGGGGCAGCCCGGAAGGTTCATTACTTTTATAATTGCCCATTGTATTATACGCCATGAATCTCATAATAATCGCCTATCTTTTTTCCGCGTTCGCCTGTTTCGAGAGCGCCCTCACCGTATACCGGTTGAACCGGCCGGCCAGGCTCAACCGCCTTTATGCCGCTCTCGCCGCTTCTTTCTCAATCTACTCGATAATCATGATCCAGCTCTTTCTGTCGTCCGGCGAGTCCGCCTCCTGGCTCTGGTATCGCGTGATCGCCATCATGGCCTGCTTATTATCAATGCTGGGGGTTCGCTTCGTGCTGGAGCTTACCGGGATCAAGGCGCTGACGAATAATAAAGTGTTTCTTGCTGCGCTCTATTTACTCCCGGCTGCGATTGCACTGCCGGCGGTGACTTTTTCTCCGGTAATCAGCGGTTTTGTCATGATGCCGTGGGGCCGGGACATGGTGATGAAAATATCAGGCTGGGCCGTCTGGTTTCACTCATACCTGATGGTGAACAACTTCGCTTGTATCGTGCTTGCCCTGCGCTGGCGCTGCACCGCAGCCACGGTTCGCGAGAAGAAACAGGCCGGGATACTTATCTTTACGCTTTCGATATGGGGAGTGGGGCTGGTCCACCTGCTTTTCCCACCGGTATATCCGGATGCAATGAAACAGGCGCTTGCCCATCTTTTCAATGTATTTTGCTTTGCCGTGTTTATGGCCTGGATACGCTACGCAATACTCAAATACAAGCTCATGACCATATCTCCCGTGCATCCGGCGTCCGAGCTTTTCAACGGCATGAGCGAGGCGCTTTTCGTCACCAACACCGGCGGAGATATCATCTTCATGAACGAAAACGCCGGGGCGCTGGCCTGGCGCTCAGGGAAGGCTGCAGATGCGGGAACGATATTCGCCCTCTTCCCATCTGCCGAGCTTCTAAAAAAGGAAATCGAGGATATGATATTCGGCCGGCAAACGAGGCAACCCGTCATCACTATGGCCGGGGGAAAGGCAGCCGGCACGACATTCGAGATATCCATTCTTGGCATAAAAAATGAGACGGGCACGCTTATCGGGCTTATGGTTATCGTGCGGGCGGCAGGAGGAGCGCGCGAGCTGCAGGAGATGTACCGCCTGTCAGTACGGGAGATGGAGGTCTTCATCCTTCTTTCCAGCGGCCTGTCGGCGCCTGAAATAGCGCAGGAGTGCGATATCGCACTCCTGACCGCAAAGACCCACATACACAATATTTACCAGAAGACCGGCCTGAGGAACCGCGTTGAGCTTTCCAACCTCCTGAACCGGTACCTCTGATTATCTTCCAAAAATTATTTCCTTCTTTTGGCTGCGGCCGTCGATTTTTTTCAGTACTACATCGATCGATGTATGGTCAATCCCCTCATTTTCATCATATTGATGAGCATAAACGCAACAATCCCCTATCAATAAAAAAATCAATACAGAGTAACGTAAAATGAACAAGTATTCCCTCATCTCTTTTTTTTTCCTGGCAATATACTTATATATGGGGGTTAAAATCCTCCTTAATGAGTATAAGAATAAAGTTAACATGGTGTTCAGCCTTGTCTGCCTGTCAATGGTGATCTGGAGCCTGTTTCTCGGTCTTACCTATTTGCAGGAAACCCCTGACACTGCTCATTTCTTTTTGAGGCTGGGTTATATTAGCAAATATTTTTTCTTCCCCCTTAACCTTCATTTTTTTTTCATTCTCACCAAAACAAGATCAAAATTATGGCTCTTGATCCTCTCGTACGTGCCTGCGGTCATTTTAAACATTGCAAATGCAGCCGGCCAGTCGGTGTTCTCAAGGGTTGATTTAATTGATGATAGGGTTGTCGGAACATTCGACCCTGCATGGGTTTCTTTATATGTCTTTTCCATATTACTCTGTTTTTCCATTTCATTTTATATTGTCCATAAATGGGGAAAGCTGACGAATGTTAATAAAGAAAAAATACATTCAAAAATTATTCTTGTTATCTTAACCTTTTCCTACGCCGCCGCCTTGATACCGAGCATTGTGCTCCCCCTTTTCGGATATATGGAGCTTCAATCCATAGGGGTGTCCTTTTTCTATCTTTATGTCATCGGATTGTTCTTCCTGGTCTCAAAATTCAGGTTCATGGGCATCAATTATTTATTAACGGCTGATGAAATTATTTCGAATATCAATGATATCGTCATATTATTGGACCTCGATTTGAAGGTGATAGACGCCAACGCTAAATTTGAACAAGTGCTTTCAATCGCTCCTGAAAAAATAAAGGGTAGATTGTTTTGTGATATTATTATCCCGAATGAAGATATTAAAAACAAGTGCGAATATCTTATTAATGATAAGATCAGCGCCACTAATCTGCGAATAAATTATAAAAAAGAAGACGAGTATATCATTACCAGAACGACCCTGTTAAGGATAAAGGATAAATTCGGCGATCTGGTCGGTTTTCTCGTCATATCCAGCGAGGTTAAAGAGATCAAACAATTCCAGAAATATTTCAAAATCACGAACAGGGAGCTGGAGATTATTGAATTAATCATTTACGGGTTAACCTACCGGGATATTTCAGATAAATTGTCGATAGCGGAGACAACCGTTGAGAAGCATTTATACAATATATATAATAAGCTCGGAATAAACAATAAAATAGAGCTTATCAGAATAACCGGCGATTTTAATATCAAACCTGCCCTGAGCAATTAGCTATTCAAAAACAATCAAATCTACTGGTTTTCCAGTATAGAAAATTTCAAAATTTTGAAACCTCTACCGGTTTTCCATGATGACGAACAACTGAAAATCTTCTTATTCTATAAGACAACTGTTATAAACAGATATGTCGATATCAACCTTAAAAAATATAAATAAATCGGGCTGTACATGTATTGTGGGGAAACACCCGCCGGGAGGCGCCGTGCATTATGTTCTGCGTACAATCAACTTATTTACAATATGACCATCTGTTTCTTAACAATTACTCCATTAAAAGTAAAATCTATTAGAAGCTCCGCTCGCAAATCTGAGCGGCCGGCTGCATAGAGTAAACTATTATTAATTCTAGAGTCATCCAATGATTAAATTAAAAATTGTGAAAATAATATCGATTTCCACTTTCTTTTTCGCTACATGCCTTAACCTCCCCGGCTGTTCCGATGACGGTAATGATTCAAATATGAGCCTTATCGCAGTGATGGGAGGGGGCGGCGGGGGACCCGTATGGAACGGCATCGCCCAATGGGCCAAATCGGTTACAACCGGACCGGGGAATTCAATCTTCAACTCGGTGGCGGTCGGAAGCGACGGCATCTATGCTGCCGGCTATTTGAACGGCAAAGCCTCAGCGTATGATTTCGGAAATGGAAAGACCGTTACCATTAATAATGCCAATAATAATGTCCTTCTGGTGAAATATCAATGACATCTTGGTTTTATATCCAGAGGCATAAAGCACATAAAGTGCCTGATTTTTCAAAATTTTAAAAAGTGACAGGGGAGGAGATTAAAATGAATGTAAAATATTTTTGGTTAATTCTTATGTTGACTGGTTCGCTAATGGCCGGTAACTGCGACAGCAGCGAGAATGATTCAAAAAAGAACCAAAGCTTGCTGTTGTTGTTGGCAGGGGGAGGTGGCACCGGTACTAACCAGGTGATCATTGACGGAACGCTTAAAACCGTTTATGTGGATGGCGGCACGCCCACCATAGCTGCCTCTTATGATGTTGATAATAATTTTACCACAGTAGCCATGGATTTTGATTCCGCAGGCACGGAAAGAATTGACATTATATTCCCAGGTCATGCAACAGGAACCTTTAATGCAAATTCTACTGCCAGCCACAGGCTTATTATTTATACATTTGGAGCGTTATTTATTAGCGATGCCGCATTTGGTGGCAGCGGCACAATAAGCATCACCAAATATGACATTCCCAATAGCCTTGTTGAAGGGACATTCAATGGCATAGTATTTAATATGCCAGGCGGGTCATCCCATACGCTTGCAAATGGGAGATTTATAGCTCCACTGATGTAATATTAAAGCACAAGCAGCAAAATAATTGTCGACACGACCGGCTTACTTATGATATTAGTGAAGTCAGGCAATAGCCCATTACGGAGCAGTAACATGAAAAAACTCTTAATTTTCATTTTTACCACGGCAGCATCTCTCGTTTTGCTGACGTCCGCGGACGGCCAGGATCTTGGGGAAAGAATCAAGCGCGCGGCCTGCGAGAAGGCCTGCGAAAGGTTATATGAAAAATGTATGGGAACATCGGGAAAGGCTTTGGACCGGGAAAATCAGGAGGATATCGAATCGGACGCGAAGGATGTGGTAAAAGAAGAGACGTGCCAGGCTTCCCAGGAAGAGTGTCTTAAGTCGTGCGAATGAGATCAAAGGAGGAAAATCAGAATGAAAAAGAAACGCAATATTGCAATTGCAGCAACAGCAGCGTGCATGCTTTTTTTTGCATTGAACGCCAATTCTATCATTAAATTGGACCTTTCCGCGTACCTTGAAAAGGTCCCGGGAATTCCGCGGACCGCCCCGGAAGCGTACAATATGAGCGCAGCGGTTAAAAATTTTAACGACGATTTGAAAAAGACGCTGCAGGAGCATGAGGGATCCTCGCGCAAGGATCTGTCGGAATCGCCGCTGGGCAAAGATCCGGAGAAAAAAAGCAAAAAATTGAAGAAATACACGGATCCGGAAATGAAAAAGAGAATCAAAACCATGACCGATGAGGAGAAGATGGCCATGGGGATGCAGATGACCAGGGAGATGGGACTGGCCGATTCAGGCCAGGAGTCGCAGCAGGTGACGAATGAGCTTGCGGCCATAGCCAAATTAAATAATGATCTGCTTCAATATAATCAAGAAGGGCTGGATATTATTAAGAAGATGGATAATATTGAGAAAAAACACGCGCCGAAGACACGCGACATCGAAGAGGAAAAGAACTCCTGTCCAAAAATTGATACAGGAAAAGAAGGCCAGGGTGCTCATCTCGACCCCAAATGCGTGCACGCGAAAACGCTCCAGATTTATAACTATAACATTCAATTGGAACCGAACAGGCTGAAGGAGTACCAGGGATTATCGGCGGCTTTCCGGGCAAAGGTAAAGCCGCTCATCGTCCAGCTCAGTAAACGGCTGGCTGCCATTAAATACGGTGATGCAATCAAGGATCCGAAAAATAAAGTGATAGTAAACAACGCCCAGACCGCGGCGCTGGGGGCCGTTGCAATTTTATTCAGCATTACATCGAACGCGCAGAAGGGCGCAGCGGGATTGATAGCGGAAAAAATGGAATACGAAAAAAACTATGGAAAATAAGAGCGGGAGGAGAGAAATGATCAGGATAATACAGATCGGTATACGGTGCATCGCATTTTTCATTATTATATTGGGGTTTTCCGTAGTCGGGGCTGAAAACGAATTCAAGGACACGCCGTATTTTACCGGCATGCCGAGCTTTAAGATTATCGAAGGGACGGACCAGGAGTTCGGCGATTACCGTTTTTTTAATGGAAAGAGCTGCACTACGATAGAGGGGAAAAAATATTACCGCGCGTACACCTTGAAAGAAGGCGCAAAACAGTCGAGCGATCTTCAGATCTCACGCAACTACTCGAATTCCATAAGGAGCATGAGAGGCACCATTGTGTTCGAAGGAGAGTGCTCCGGAGCTGACTGCGCGGAAAACTGCGGCGGCCGCATGATGATCGGCAAGGTCACCAAGGGAGGGAATGAGCTCTGGATCGAGGTTGCGCCTTTCAATGCGGGAAACGATTATTACCTTACGCTCGTGGTCAAGGAGGCCATGAAACAGGACGTCACGGCAAGCGATATGTTTGACGCCCTGAACCGCGAGGGGCATGTCGCGCTCTATATCAACTTCGATACCGGCAAGTCGGCTATTAAACAAGAGTCCCGGCCGATCATCGACCAGATCGCGGAAATGCTTAAGGCAAATCCCGGGCTTGCAATAAGCGTGGAGGGCCATACGGACAACGTGGGCAATTCGAAATCGAACAAGACCCTTTCTGTGGAGCGGGCAAAGGCGGTCGTTGCAGCCATAGCCGCCCAGGGAGTAGATTCGAAACGCCTGAGCGCGTCAGGACACGGCCAGGACAAACCGATTGCAGACAACAAGACGGAAGAAGGGAGGGCCAAGAACCGCAGGGTCGAGCTCGTGAAAAGATAGCGGAGAATTTCCTAAAAAATATTTACGCCCCGAGCATCCGGGGCGTAAATATTTTAATATCGCTTGACAAAGATTAATCATCTATTCTATATGAATTCCTCGTCCGCAGAGGCGGTGAGAATTTGATATACTTATATATGATTGTTCAATGTCAACGACCATCACAAAAGGAATAATCGCTTCCCCGGGGATACGGATCGGCAAGGCGTATCTGTTCCAGACCGGGAAGATCATCATCCCTAAATACACCATCAGCGAGAACGACGTCGCCTCTGAAATATCCCGGTTTGAGCTGGCAATTGAACAGACAAAGAATGAGATCAAAGGGATACAGGAGCAGATAGCCGGCAACCTGTCCAAGGATACTGCGGATATCTTCACCAGCCACCTGATGGTTCTTGAGGACCCGCAGATCGAGGAAAAAGTCCGTAAGGAAATAATCGAGAAAAAAAAGAACGCGGAATGGACCATAAACGATATCTCGCTGGAGCTCATCAACAGCCTGGCGAGCATCGAGGATGATTATCTCAGGGAACGGATAATCGACATATCCGATATCAATAAAAGACTCGTCGCAAACCTCCAGAAGACCGCCTCGCCCTCTCTACAGAGTATCACTGAGGAGGTCATTGTATTCGCGTCCGACCTCACCCCCTCTGAAACCGCGCTCATGAACAAGGAGCATATACTGGCATTCGTCACGGACAAGGGAGCCAGAACCTCCCATACCGCGATCATGGCGCGGGCTCTTGAGATACCGGCTATCGTCGGCACCATAAACATCACCTCCCTGGTGAAGAACGACGATCTGGTCATCGTCGACGCGGTGCACGGCCAGATCATCATCGATCCCTCTCCGGAACAGATCGATGAATTCCGCCGGTATCAGGAAGACTTCCGCGAGCTGGAGCTGGAGCTTGCCAAGCTCACCAATCTTCCGGCGAAAACCTTCGATTCCGAGGAGATCTTCATTTATGGGAACATCGACGTACCGGAGGAGATGAAGATCATCAAGGATCACGGGGCGCAGGGAATCGGCCTTTTCCGCTCCGAATTCCTGTTCCTTGACAAGTCGCTCCCGGACGAGGAAAAGCAGTTCCTCGAATACAAGCGGGTGGCTGATTTCTTCGATCCCGCTCCGGTGACGATCAGAACGATCGACGTCGGCGCGGACAAGGTCTACGCGTACACAAACACCTACCGGGAACGGAACCCCTCCCTGGGGTGCCGGGCCATACGCTTCAGCCTCGAGAACGAGGCCCTGTTCAAAATTCAGATCAGGGCGATACTCAGGGCGAGCCATTACGGCAACGTGAAGCTGATGTTTCCGATGATCACCACGATAGAGGAATTCAAAAAGGCGCGGAGGATCGCCGAGGAGAGCATGGACGAGCTCAGGCGTGAAAAAATTCCCTTTGACGAGAAGATCAATATCGGCCTCATGATCGAGGTTCCCTCGGCGGTGATCAACGCCGATATACTGGCGAAGTACGCGGATTTCTTTTCCGTGGGGACGAACGATCTGGTCCAGTACCTGCTCGCGGTCGACCGGATCAGCGAAAAGATCGCGTATCTGTACAACCCCCTCAATCTGTCCGTTCTCCGCTTCCTCAGGCAGATCGCGGACGTCGCCCGGAAGCATTCGATGCCGCTTTCAATCTGCGGGGAGATGGCGGGCGAGCCCCACTATACCATGGTGCTTCTCGGCCTGGGCTTCCGCCACCTGTCCATGGCCCCCATCTACATGCACCAGGTGAAAAAGCTGGTCAGGTCGGTCTCCATCGCGGAATGCGTGGAAATGGTCGACTCCCTCCTCAAGCTCGAAGATACCGAAGATATCGAGAACATGGTCAGAAAAAAATTTAAGGAAAAGTTCTACGATTTGCCCTGATGAAGCTCTACCATGAACTCGCCGAATCCTATTTTGCGATAGAGAACAACCATCGCGACATCCGCCATGACGTGGCGTTCATCACCGGACTGGTCCGCGCCAAGGATACCCCTTCCCTTCTGGACCTGGGCTGCGGCACCGGCGAGCACCTCAATCTGTTGGCAAAGGCAGGCTTCCGGTGTACCGGCATCGACATCAGCGAAGATATGCTCGCAACGGCGCGGAAACGATTTTCATCAAAAATCGAGTTCATCCGTATGGACATGGCCGACATAGACTATACGGCTGAATTCGACATGGTGATATCGCTCTTCGGCTCGTTCAATTACCTGATCAATGACGCCGACATCCTCGCCGTGCTTAAAAAAACGCTTCGGGCGCTCAAGCCGGCCGGTGTGGGGATTTTCGAGATATGGAACACGCAGCCCATAGTAAAGATAAGGGAAAAGGATATAGACCTGGTATCGGTCACCGACTTTCAGGGTTCTTCGATAAAGCGGGAGCGGGGATTCAAGCTCAGGGATGACCGGTCCAAAACCGTTGTCGAGGTCAATTACCGGTATAGAATTAATGGCTCTGAAGGAGTAAAGACGCTGCGCGACCGGCACATCATGAGGAGCTTCACACCCGAGGAGATCTCGGGATTCCTCTCAAAAGCCGGCCTCACGGTGAAACAGATTTATTCCAACTTTTTATCGCATCCCTATGATGAGAATTCAAACAGGATGGTGGTTCTCTTTTCACGGGGCTGATAAGGAATTTCTTTACATCGGCACGCTGGTTTCGGCATCTATCCCGGTGATGTCGAGCTTCCAGTCGTTGAGCGATCCCTTCCACCGGTCGTAGAGTATCTTCGTCTTCTTCTCGTCTTTGAAGAACCTCTCCGGGTTCTCGAGCGCGAGAAATAGAACCTCTTCCATGGTGCTGACCGAATGGAATATCATTTTCTCCTTGACGTAGTCGGGTATCTTCTCTAAATCCTTCTCGTTTTCCTGGGGGATGATGACATGGTTGATGTTCGCCCGGTGCGCCGCCAGTATCTTTTCCTTAAGCCCGCCGATCGGGAGCACCTTGCCGCGCAGGGTTATCTCCCCGGTCATGGCGACGTCGCACCGCACCGGTATCTGGGAAAGGAGCGAGCCGATCACGACCGCCATGGTTATACCCGCCGAGGGGCCGTCTTTAGGGATCGCACCCTCAGGCACGTGAAGGTGGATATCCCGGCTCCTGACATATTCGTCATTGATCTTGAAAAACTGCTGGTTGGCCTTGATATAGGTGAACGCCGCATGCGCCGACTCCTGCATCACCTCTCCCAGCTGGCCGGTGAGGGTGAGTTTCCCCTTCCCCTTGATGAGCAAGGCCTCGATGTTCAGAATATCGCCCCCGACCTCGGTCCAGGCAAGCCCGTTTGCAAGACCGACCTCGTTTTTCTGCTCTTTGATCCCGTACTTGAACTTAATGGGTCCCAGATACAAGTGCAGGACTTCACCCGTGATACTTTTCTTAAAGTCATTCCCGTTCAGAACCACCTCCCGGGCGACCTTACGGCATACCTTGGCGATTACCCGCTCAAGGCTTCGTACGCCGGCCTCCCGGGTGTAATGCCGTATGGCATGGAGTATCATCTCCTCCGGAAAATCGATATTTTCCCGGGCAAGCCCGTTCTCTTCGATCTGCTTGCTGATGAGAAAATTCTTCGCAATCTTCATCTTTTCCAGCTCGGTATAGCTCGATATCTCAATGATCTCCATCCGGTCAAGGAGGGGCGGCGGTATTTTATGCTGAACGTTCGCCGTGGTGATGAACATGACATGGCTCAGATCATAGTTTACCTCCATGTAATGGTCCACGAACGAGTTGTTCTGCTCCGGATCGAGCACCTCCAGAAGAGCTGACGAGGGATCGCCCCTGAAATCCATGGACATCTTGTCGACCTCGTCGAGAAGTATGAGGGGATTGACGGTCCCCGCCTTTTTCATGAGCTGGATGATCCTGCCGGGAAGCGCCCCGACATACGTCCTCCGATGCCCCCGGATCTCCGCCTCGTCGCGGACCCCGCCGAGGGACATGCGCACAAAGCGCCTTCCCAGCGCCCGCGCCACCGATCTTCCCAGCGACGTCTTGCCCACTCCGGGAGGCCCCACAAAGCAGAGGATCGGGCCCTTCAGCTTTTTGGAAAGCTGCCGCACCGCTATGTATTCGATGATCCGCTCTTTAACCTCTTCAAGGCCGTAATGGTCCTCGTTGAGTATCTGCATGGCGTGCTCAATATCCCGGTTGTCCTTGGTCTTCTTATACCAGGGCACGTCGCGTAGCCATTCAATATAGTTCCGAACCACTGCCGATTCTGCGGACATGGGGGGCATCTTCTCGAGCCGCTTGACCTCCTGAAGGGCCTTCGCCTGGGCCTCGGGGCTCATTTTCGCCTCCTCGATCGATTTCTTGAGCTCCTCGATCTCGTCGACCTCGCTGTCCCCCTGGCCGAGCTCTTTTTTAATCACCTTCATCTGCTCGTTCAGGTAGTATTCCTTCTGGGTCTTTTCCATCTGTTTCCGTACCTGACCCTGGATCTTTTTCTCAATGAACATGATCTCCATTTCGCCGTTTATGAATTCGACGAGCTTCTGGATTCGCTCTGCCGGGTTGCCGATGTCGAGGATCGACTGCTTGTAGGCGATCTTCATTTCGACGTGCGCGGCTATCACGTCGGCCAGATGGGATAAATCTTCTATGCTGGCGGCCGAGGTGAAGGCTTCCTTGGGGACTTTTTTGTTCAGCTTGATATATTTCTCGAAAGCTTCAAGCAGCGCCTTGTGCAGGGCGAACGTGTCCGCGGTTCCTTCAGCCTCCCTCTCGATATCCCGCACGAATACCGCTATCGTGTCATCGCTGGATATGAATTCCGACAAATACACCCGCGTTATACCCTCGACAAGCACCTTTATGGTGCCGTCCGGAAGTTTCAGAAGTTGGAGTATCTCGGATACGGTGCCGACATCATACAGGTCCTGTTTCTGCGGCGAGGATATATGGGCGTCCCGCTGGGTGACCAATACTATAAGACGATCGGCCTTCATCGCGTTGTCGAGCGCCTTTACCGATTTTTCCCTCCCCACGAAAAGGGGAATCACCATGTGGGGAAATACCACGACATCCCTGAGAGGCAAAAGCGGAAAATTCTTTGAGGTATCAATCGTTTTCATATCAGTAGTCAAGCCGACTTCTCCTCCTCGCGATATACTATATCCGGTCCCTTCTTGCCGACCACCATCTCGCGGGTAACGGTGATCTTCGCGATATTGTTCATCGATGGGATCTCAAACATCAGATCGAGCATGAGCTTTTCCAGAACCGCCCTGAGTCCGCGGGCTCCCGACTCGCGTTCCAGCGATCGTGAGGCTATCTCATCAATCGCGCCTTCGGTGAATTCCAGCTCAACGTCTTCAAAGGTGAATATCTTTTTATACTGCTTGGTGAAGGCGTTCATCGGCTCGGTGAGAATTCGTATCAGAGCATCCTTGCTCAGCTCGTCCAGGATGGCGATAACCGGCAGCCGGCCGACGAACTCCGGTATGAGTCCGTACTTTATCAAGTCCTCGGGTACCACGTATCTCAGCGAGTTCTCCCGGTCAGTCTTCTTCTTGGACTTGATATCCGCGCCGAATCCGAGCATCTTATTCCCGATTCTCCGCTCCACAACTTTATCCAGGCCGACGAAAGCGCCGCCGCAGATGAAAAGTATGTTCGTCGTGTTGATGGAGATGAATTCCTGATGCGGGTGCTTCCGCCCTCCCTGCGGCGGCACATTGGCCACCGTGCCTTCGATGATCTTCAGAAGGGCCTGCTGCACCCCCTCACCGGAGACGTCTCTGGTTATCGAAGGATTATCGGATTTTTTCGAAATCTTGTCAATTTCGTCTATATAGACAATGCCGATCTCGGCCTTTTTGACGTCGCCGTCGGCGTTCTGAATGAGCCGGAGGAGGATGTTCTCGACATCCTCGCCCACGTACCCGGCCTCGGTCAGGGAGGTGGCGTCCGCTATGGCGAAGGGCACCTGCAAAATCCGGGCCAATGTCTGGGCAAGAAGCGTCTTGCCGGAGCCGGTGGGCCCGGTAAGAAGGATGTTGCTCTTATCCAGCTCGACGTCGTTCTTCTTCAGATTCTTGTTGGAAAAGATCCGCTTATAGTGGTTGTACACGGCCACCGAGAGTATCTTCTTCGCTTCATTCTGGTCAATGACGTATTTATCTAGGATCTCCTTGATCTCCTTCGGCTTCGGCAGATTCTGAAAATCCTCCTCAAAAGCCTTGTGCCGGTCCTCAGCGACAATCTCGTTGCAGAGCTCGATGCATTCGTCGCAGATATACACATCCGGACCCGCGACAAGCTTTTTCACGATATCCTGGCTCTTGCCGCAAAAGGAGCAATTCAGCTTTGAATTTTCATCTTTCTTTTTCGACGACATAACATCTCCTTCAAACTTAGGTGCGTTCAATGACTTTATCTATAAGCCCGTAGTCCCTGGCCTCCTGAGCGGACATGAAATAATCCCGGTCCACATCGTGCTCTATCTTGTCAAGGGGCTGGCCGGTATGCTGGGCGTATATCTCATTCAGCTTCTGCTTGATTTTAATGATTTCCTTCGCATGAATCTCGATGTCGGAAGCCTGGCCCTGGAATCCTCCGGCAGGCTGATGAATCATTATCCGCGAATTGGGAAGCGCCGATCGCTTGCCCTTCCTACCAGCAGAAAGAAGAAGCGATCCCATGGAAGCTGCCTGGCCGATGCAGATCGTCGCCACATCCGGCTTGATATACTGCATGGTGTCGTAAATGGCCAGGCCGGAGGTAACGACCCCGCCCGGACAGTTGACGTAAAGGTAAATATCCTTATCCGGATCCTCGGCCTCAAGAAACAGCATCTGTGCTATGACGAGGCTGGAGATATGATCATCGATGGCTTCTCCAAGAAAAATGATTCTGTCCTTAAGCAACCGGGAATATATATCATAAGACCGCTCTCCCCGATTTGTCTGTTCAACGACTATTGGTACTAAACTCATATCCGTATCACCTTAGATCGTATTAAATGTATTGTTCCACGCACTTCCGCTCTTACACACGCCCTAATATTCAATATAATATAAATTATATTTAGAATCCACTAAATTTCTACGCCCCCTCTCTCTATCTAAAATTAATGTCGGCATCGCCAATATTATATAAGAATATATTTTTATACGTTTTTGTTACCTAACGCAGCCAGCGGCTGTCATCAAAAGTCCCTTTTCTTAACACATTAGACCTTTTGCGAAACTCATTCATATATCAAGTAATTAATTTCAATAATGAAGAAATTTCGGCTTAATTATTTTCCCCGGTTTTTTAGAAACTCATCCAGGGATACCGGCTTACGGCCCTTGATTTTGGCATTCTTGTATATGAACTCCATGGCGCTGTCAAGCAGCAGCTCTGACTCGATATTGTGCCGCGAATCGTTCTCTGCAACGATCTTTTCAATCTCCGCCGCCGTCTTGTTGTTGTTCTTGGCGATAGTCTCTATCACCTCTTTAAACCGGTTCTCATCAATCTTCAATTCCTCTTTTCTGGCTATCTCCATCAGGGCAAGCGATGTCTTGATCATCCGAGCCGCCCTCTCCCGAAGATCATTCCTGAAAACTTCGGGGTCCTGGCCGACTGCTGCCGCGAATTTCTCCATATCGTCGGAACGATATCCGATGCTCTCCTGGGCCTTCAGAAACAGTTCATTCATCTCGTTTGCTATCATGGTCTCCGGTATGTCGAACCTGCTCTCCTCCACGATCTCTTTGAGTATCTCGCCCTTGGCGTCGCCCCGGGCACGCCCGGTGACATATTTCTCAAGCTGCTCCCGTGTCTTTGCAGTAAATTCCTCTATCGATTCATATCCGACTTTCTTGGCAAATTCCTCATTCAATTCCGGGAGCACGATTTCGCCGATCTCCGATATCACGACATGGTAGGTAACCTTCTGGCCCGCAAGGTCATCCGGGTAATAGCTTTTCGGATACTTTATGTCGATATTCCTTTCTTCGTTTATAATCATTCCCGTGATATGCTTGTCCAGAGCCGACTCGTCCTTGCTCTTGCCCGCCACGATCGAATACTCCTTGAATTCCACCTTGTCGAGATCAGCCTGTTCCACGTCATCGATTCTTTTCACCTTTAGCCTTACCAGGTCGCCGTTCTGCACTGCGGCGCCGTCATCCTTTTTGTTGATCTTCGCATAGCGTTCCCTGACGGCATCGATCTCGGCCTCGACGTCAGCATCGGTTATGGTACATACAGCCTCCTCGGCTGCAATGCCTTTGTATCTCCCCAGTTCAACCGTGGGGGATATCTCGAAAATGGCTTTAAAGGTAAACGGCTTATCGCGGAAGACGACGTCGAACTCGTATCGCGGCAACCCTATGGGTCTGAGGTGCTTCTCCTGTATGGCTTCTATAAAGGTATTCGTGAGCAGATTTTCAGCAACTTCCTTATCTGCTTCTTTCTTGAACCTGTTCTCGACTATATGCAGAGGAGCTCTGCCCTTCCTGAATCCGTCGATCTTGACCGTATTTTTAAGCTTGTCGAAAACTGCCGTATACGCTGATTCCACCTTTTCGACCGGAACATCAATCCGCAGCTCTATAGTAGCATTTTCCAATTTTTTCTCTGAAATATTCAACATGGCATCCTCTGTTCGGCATACAACCGATATTGTTACAATTAGTTAATCACTGACTTTAGAGTCAAATATTTTTTATCTGTATGTTTTTGACCCCCCTACCAAAAACCGCCCGCGGCATTTGCCGCGGGCGGTTTTTCTCCCCCACTGAGCGGGAAACGGGATTTGAACCCGCGACCTCAACCTTGGCAAGGTTGCACTCTACCACTGAGTTATTCCCGCATAAATGCGAGCGAAGGGAATCGAACCCCCACGCCTTGCGGCACTAGATCCTAAATCTAGCGTGTCTGCCAGTTCCACCACGCTCGCACGGAAGCTGTAACAAATAGGGGCTCACCCTCTTAAAAATACAAGTTTTTTTTATTTTCATTTTCTCATTGAAATCTATGCGTAGAGAATAATTAATAACAATGAGGTTCATCGTCAATTAAAAAATTTAGAAAAAATGGATCTTAATATTCTATACGAAGATAACCACCTCATTGTTGTGGAGAAGAAACCCGGCATCCTTTCGCAGCGCGACAGCTCGGGGGTCCCTTCTCTTCTTGATTATGTAAAAGAATATATTAAAAAAAAATATAAAAAGCCCGGCAATGTATTTCTCGGCCTTGTGCACCGGCTCGACAAGCAGGCCTCGGGGATTGTGGTTTTTGCGCGTACATCAAAAGCGGCACGGCGCCTCCACCGCGAATTCGCCGAACGGTGTGCCGTAAAAATGTATGCGGCCCTGGTCGAAAATAATGGCTCGGCCGAGCCGGGGAAATGGATCGAACGCTCGGATCTGCTGACCCGCACGCGGGGGCGTTCGCAGATCGGGGGAATTGCCGGCAGGGGCGCGCAATCGGCACGAATGAGATTCATGGTGATGGCGGCAAATGACGCCTTTGCGCTCATCCTGGTTCATCTCATGACCGGCAGAAAACATCAGATCCGGGCCCAGCTGGGCGCGACGGGAATGCCGGTCGCGGGGGACGTACGATACGGCTCCCGGCTCCGGTGCGCGGATGATTCAATTTGCCTGCATAGCCTGTATCTGAGCTTTATGCATCCCACAAAAAAAGAGCCGGTCTCGATATATTCCGTAATACCGGAGCGGATAACCGAAAAGATCGTAATTGATAAAGCCCTGCAGGAGCGAATATGGCAGGTAATCCTGACACAAAGCTCCGTCTGACCGCAATAAATCTCTCTTGACAAATTACGATTATGAAGAAGGGTTATAATCAATAAGGAAAATCGCCATGCCGAAAGATGATAATGAATTCGACTCCCTTTTCGAGAATGAAGAACCGGACAATAAAGTCAAAAAGATTGAAAAGCTCTTCGCCTTTGACGACAAGCTGCAGCATGAAAAGATTGAAAAGGCCGAAGAAGCCCCCAGGGCAAAGCCCGTGCAGGAAGGTGCTCCCAAGAAGAAGAGAACTTCCGAAGACTTTGAACCCGACATGGACGCCCTCCTCATCACCGCGCAATCACCGCTCATCATCGAGGGACTCAAATACCTGACACGGAATGACTTTTCCGGCGACACGCTCCGGATATACGCCGAGGCGGTCAAGGGAGTCGAGATCTTTATAAAAATTCTGGAGCGGAATCCGAACAACTACTACAAGCTTTCAGCGGTTATTAAAACAGACGTCGATTGCAAGGAAATCGAGAACGTGGCCCTGAAGTTATATAAAATGAAGCACCGCTACAATCCCCAGACGGACAATCAGATACTCCAGGCGTACGAGATGCTCAGAAACAGGCTCAAGATCGGGTACAACAAGGTTCTGCTCAGCTCGTCGATGATCGGTATTAAAAAATACTTTTTGCTTTCAGGAAACCTGAACCAGGAGAAAGCAGCGGATCTGATCCTAAAAAAGGATAAGGAATTCAGGGACGATATCGAACAATTCACCCAGCATCTCAATGTTGCGATCCGGCTCACGAAGATCGGCGATTATGAGATCAGCAAGGGACTCCGGGGCAGAGATCTGAATGCCTTTATCATCAGGGCGAGCCATCTGCTCGCGTATTATTTCCACGTCATCGGGGACACTAAATCGGAAGAGCATTACCGGCGTGTTCACGAGAACCACAAGAAGTACTTCATCACCCGGTAAAAAGAACGCACAATAATTATTCAGCTATAATAATGGAACCGCCGATGGACGCTGCCTCGACTCCGCTCGGCAACCGGATGGCTTTTTACCATCAAGCAAATCGGTTGGTGAGCCTGTCGAACCATCGGCGTGAATCGGCGGTTACCGCCAGTTCAAAGGAGCGGCTCGACAATGCGGTAGATGACGGAATCGGCAAACATGATTCCCGTTTCGGAGAGGCGCATCCTGGCGTCACTCCCGATTTCGTCAAGGACAACCATGCCGCCGGAATGGGCTTCTCCTATCCGCTCCATCACCGCCTGCGGCAGGGTATAATCGAGCAGCCGTTCCATGTCCCGGATCGACATTCCGGAAAGAAGCCGCAGCCCGGTCATCATACATTCAACCGCAGCCGACTCCGGCGTTCTGGCATCCTTCTTTAGAAGGGTGCTGTCCGACCTGACATAATCAGCTACCGGCATGCAATTGGAGGTGCGCTCGCCGTCAATGAATGAGCAGGAGCCCGGACCGAACCCGATGTAGGGATCGAACTTCCAGTACTTCAGATTATGGCGTGACTGAAGCCCGGGAAGCGCGTAGTTAGATATTTCATAGTGCTCATATCCATGATCCCGAAGCAGGGAGCCGGTCATCCTGAACAGCCGTGCCTGCTCGACCTCGGAATCGGGGCATATCGAAAGCCTTCTGCTTAAGGGGGTATTCTTCTCTATGGAAAGCAGGTAAGCGGATATATGTGAAGGACGGTAGCCCGCTGCGGTATCTATATCCCGACGAAGCTCTTCTTCATTCTGCGACGGAATCCCGGTTATGACGTCTACACAATGCTGAAAGCCTCCTGAGCTGAAAAAAAGATCAAGCACCTTTGTAGTACACACCGCTCCCGAGCGACCGATGATCGCGTGAAGCCTCTCGGACAGGGTCTGCATTCCCAGCACGATACGGTTCACGCCAGCATCCTCAAACCTGGCCAGCTTTTCGCCGGAGACGTCTTCCGGGTTCATCTCAAGGGTAATCTCGGCATGAGGATCAACGGTCGCGCGCTCCTGTATCGAACGGAGTATGGCATGGATCTGGGCTTCTGTAAGCAATGAGGGCGTGCCGCCCCCGAAATAAACCGTATCGGCACTTGTCCCCCTCCCCCTGCTGCCGAGCCGCTCGTCGATTTCCCTGACGAGCCGTGTCCCATATGAATCCGGCACCCTGATGCAGGAATCAAATCCGCACACCGGAACGGAATAGAAGCTGCAATAATCGCATTTCCTTCTACAAAAGGGGATATGGATATATATACCATGCGGCTTCACTTTTTTATCCCCAAATCCAGACCTGCGTCCAGCTTCGGCCGGAACCGTCCGTTCAGACATAAGCCCAACTGGCGAAGCGATTCATCGGTGTCCGAAAAGGAGAGCAATCCCGCCTTGACGATTCCCGATGCAGCCAGGGGAAAGGGGTTGCCGCTTGAGATCACAACAAGGTCGATCCCCCTTTTTTTGCAGTATCCGGCGACTGTTTTTATATAGTTCAGATCAGGCTCGACAACGTGAAGATAGAGGATTATTTTCCCTCCTCTTGCCGTACAGCGCTGCAGGCCGGGGAAGCTGCACAGAACGTTCCTCTTCTTCCCGGCGAGGATTTCCCGCAGCCGAGGAGAAGAGGTGATGAATATTCTCGCGGCATTCTCGCCGGGATATAATAATTTGATGTCGCCGAAATAGATGAGGCCCGTTCGTGAAAGCTCCGAATTCACGCGGCCGGCGCTCCCCAGAATCTTTTCCCCATCATCCGTCATGATGAATCTCCCCGCACCGATTCTCCCTTCCTCATACGTCATTATGCCGTAACGGATCTTCGCCTCCAGAATCCTTTTGACCGATTCATTGATCCGCTCTGCGGAGATGCGCTTAAGAGCCACCGCCCGCTTGATAGCGCTCACGATGACCTGAAGATCGCTGCCGTACGAGCTGAGGAGCACGATATCCGCTCCGGCGAGTATCGACCGTACCGCCGCCTCGCCCAGCTCCTCCCTGCTTGAGATGGCTGCCATCTCAAGATCGTCCGTGATGATCAGGCCGTTGAATTTCAGCTCTTCCCGCAACAGGCGGGTCAGAAACAGCGGCGAAATTGTGGCCGGATCGCCGTTCCCCAGAATCAGCGGATAGGAAACGTGCGCGGTCATGATGCATTCCACACCTGCGGCTATGGCCTTTTGGAACGGCACAAGCTCGATGCGGCCGAGCCGCTTCATGCTGCTGCGGATGACCGGCAGGGTGTAATGCGAATCGGAGTCCGTGTCGCCATGGCCGGGGAAATGCTTTCCCACCGATATGCAGCGCGAATCCTGAATTCCCCTGACATAGCAGGCCCCGATGTCCGCCACCAGGCGGGGATCGGAGCCGAATGAGCGGGTATTGATCACCGGATTGGAGGGATTATTATTCACGTCCAGTACCGGCGCCAGGTTCATGTTGACGCCGCTCCTCCGGAGCTCCAGCCCCAGAATCCTGCCCCATTCGTAAACCAGGCCGCAGTCCCCACTGATCCCGGCAGCCATGTTGCCCGGGAACTGGGTCACGCCCGATCTGATCCTCACAACCCTCCCCCCTTCCTGGTCGATGGATATAAAGAGGGGTATCCCGGAATTCCGGATCGAGGCATCGTGGAGATCCGTGACGAATGCCCTATTATTGCCAAAGGTCGTCAGGTTCCGGCCGAATAAAATTATGCCTCCCGGCAGGTTCTCCGTGATAATCGATTCGGCTTTCCGGTTCATCCTGCTCCCGGGAACGCCGACCATGACCATCTGACCCACTTTCTGCTCAAGCCTCAATGCAGCGGTAAGAGCTTCGGCTTCCCGATAATATCGTTCTTGAGCGCAGCTTGCGAAAACGCTTGCGGTTATGAACGGAAGCAGGATTAATTTTTTTATTGAAGACACCTTTGCCTCATCATTTTCAACTCACCCCCCCTGCCCCCCTCTCTACTCCGTAAAGAGGGGGGAATCGTTATACGGAGCTTCTTGAATATCCCTCCCCCTTCTCTTCGTCCAAGAGAAGGGGGAGGGAATTATATTTCTATTATTGCTGATTGTGGCAACAAAAAAATTCTAATTGATTTTTTTGGTAAGAAATTCTAATCATTTCGCAGCATCAAGCTTCCTTCACTCCCCCTCTCTTTTATTCATTTATTAATGGGAGAGGGGGTCGGGGGGTGAGGGCATATGGGTAATAATTTTTTTAAAAAAATGCCATTTTTATAAGATAATACTATAAGGGTTTGCGGACCTGCATGAACAGTCATATTCAAAAAACGAATTTCGTCAACAGCTACCAGGCCTCGACTTCCGTCGTTCCCGAGGTGATTGAAAAATTAATATCCGATCTGAAAAAATACGGCTATTCCCAGCCCGATATCGACGAGATCGTCCTTTCCCTCGATGAAGCGATTACCAACGCGATCCAGGTAACCCTGGAGATAAACCGGGAAAACCTTCCGGCCTATGAATCATCCGAGGCACGGGATATCACGGTCCGGTATACCATAACCGGTGAGATATTCGATGCCACCATCATCGACCACGGCAAAGGGCTTGATATCTTCAGCATTCTTAACGCCACGCCCCAGATGGGCTCCAAAAACTATATCAATCAAATAATCAGCTACGCCTCTGATTCGGAGCAGCAAAAAATCAAGGTGCGCGTGAACGGCAAGGAGGTCCCTCTCCGGGGCATCGGGGCCGGACTGAAGATAATCCTCAATTTCATGGACACCGTCACCATCGATCTTATTGACAAAGAACATGTGATAACTCAATCTGTCACCGAGCACACCGACGGCACGATCTTCAACATGAAAAGAAAAAGAAGATATCGATGAAAGAAAAAAAATTCCTCAACTCTTTCGACGACCCCGAATTCATGCACTCGCGCGAAGCACGGATCATACGCATTATGAGCGAATATCTCGAACCGGAGAAACGGTTTAATGACCTGGAGATAAAACATACCGTGGTCTTTTTCGGATCGGCGCGGATCGACCCCGAAGGAGCTGATGAGAGGAATGCGGCGAAATACTACCATGCGGCGGCGGATTTCGCCTTCAGCCTTGCGAATCTGAACAAAGAGATAGAGCATGAGACCGGGGAGCGGTTCTACATCTGCACGGGCGGAGGTCCGGGCATCATGGAGGCGGCCAATATGGGGGCGTCCCGCGCCGGCGCCCGGAGCATAGGCCTGAACATAGACCTGCCGATGGAGCAGGCGCCCAACAAGTATATCTCCCCGGAGCTGATCATTAAATTTCATTACTTCTTCATGAGAAAGCTCTGGTTTCTGTACCAGGCCAAGGCGATCATAATCTTCCCCGGCGGTTTCGGGACCATGGACGAGCTCTTTGAGACCCTGACCCTGGTGCAGACGAGAAAGATGGAGAAGATCGATATCCCCATCCTCCTCTATGATAAGGAATTCTGGTCCACGGTCATCAATTTCGGCAAGCTGGTTGAGTGCGGATTTATCTCGCCCGAAGATATGGAGCTGTTCCATTTTTTCTCAGACGTCGATGAAGGGATAGAAATCCTCCGGCCCAGGCTGATTGAGTTGATTAAAAACGTCCATAAATATCTTGAAATGAAATTCCCTATTTAACGGCGAGCGATTGCCCAGGGAGGGACTTGAACCCTCACGAACGTAACGTTCAAGGGATTTTAAGTCCCTTGTGTCTGCCAATTCCACCACCTGGGCGCAATGAGGCGCCGAGCGGATTCGAACCGCTGCATAAAGGTTTTGCAGACCTCTCCCTTAGCCACTTGGGTACGGCGCCGATCTATGGACTGTCACACCATTTTTTAGCTTCATTTTGCGTTGTCAACTTAAAATAACCCACCGATGATAAATTCACGCCCCCGAAGGCGGGGTTGCGCAACCCCGCCTTCTCAATGATAAATACAACCCGAAAATTAATTCATCATCCTGTTTTATAAATATTGACAATTTGCCCGGAGAAATAATCATTGATCCATCGATTGTAATCTCTTGAAAAAATATATTTAAAAAATAAGCTAAAACAGGAGGTCTTTATGGCAAGAAGGATACAAAAAGCAGCTGTTATTGGCTCTGGCATAATGGGTGGAGGCATAGCCGCTCTCTGTGCCGGTGCGGGAATTCCCACGTTGCTACTCGACATTGTCCCGTTCGATCTCAAAGACGAGGAAAAAAATAACCCGGCGGCGAGAAATCGGATTGCCAATGCGGGCAAGGAGGGGATATTAAAGGCAAAACCGGCGCTTCTCTACGACAAAGACAAGGACCCGAAACTGATTCAAACTGGGAACCTGGAGGACGATTTCAACAAGCTTGCCGAATGCGATTGGATCGTCGAGGTCGTGGTTGAAAATCTGAAAATCAAGCAGGATCTGTTCAGCCGGATCGAAAAAGTAGCAAAAAAAGACGCCATCATATCAACAAACACGTCCGGCCTGCCGCTGAACAAAATAGCTCAGGGAAGAAGCAAGGCGTTTAAAGAGCGTTTCCTCGGAACGCACTTCTTCAACCCGGTGCGCTACATGCACCTGCTTGAGATCATACCCGGCGCGGAAACAAAGAAAGAAATACTGTCCTTCATGGCCGAATTCGGTGAAAAGGTTCTGGGCAAGGGAGTCGTGTGGGCGAAGGATACCCCGAACTTCATCGGGAACAGAATCGGAACCTTTAACGGCGTATCCGGCATACAGCTTATGATGGAAATGGACATGACGGTTCCGCAGATCGATGCAATCCTCAGCTCTGAGATAGGGCGCCCTAAAACCGGAGCTTTTAAGTTGATCGACATGGTCGGCCTTGACACCTTCGTCCATGTCGCGGACAATTGCTACGAATTCTGCCCTGATGATGAGTATCGCGACCACCTCAAATTGCCGCCGTTTGTATATAAGATGTATGAGAAAAAAATGCTCGGAAACAAAACCAAGGGCGGGTTCTATAAAAAAGAAGTCACCGCAGACTGGAAAAAGATTGATAAAGTGATCAATCTTAAAACACTGGAATATCAAACCTATGATAAGGTAGATTTCCCCTGCCTTGCTGAGGCGAGAAAGGCAACTAACCTGGTTGATAAACTGAACATCATGGTCTATGGAACCGATAAGGGATCATTGTTCGCATGGAGGGTTATATCCGGCGGTCTCATTTATGCAGCGAGCAAGATCCCGGAGATCGCTGACTCCATCTTAGAGATCGATAAGGCGATGAAATGGGGCTATAATAATGAAATGGGCCCCTTCGAGATATGGGACGCCATCGGCATAAAGAAATCCGTTGTCAGAATGAAAAAAGAAGGGATGAAGGTTCCTAAAAAAGTCCTGGCCATGCTTGAAAAAGGTTATAAAACTTTTTACAAGACAGAAAAGGGAAAGCAGATGTACTACGATCTTAAATCCGGAAAATATAAAGAGATCGTAACGAGCCCGCTGTCCATATCGCTCATGAGCCTCAAGAGCAATAAAAAAACAGTTAAAGAGAACGCCTCAGCTTCAATTATTGATTTAGGCGACGGTGTATTCAACGTCGAGTTTCATACGAAGATGAACGCGATCAACGGGGAAATGGGGGAAATGGTTGTTGAAGGACTGGAATATGCCATTAAAAACGGCGTAGGCCTTGTGCTGGGCAACCAGGCTTCGGGAATGCCCGGTGCATTTTCGGCAGGCGGCGATCTCGGATTCATGGGAGCCAAGGCGAAAGCCAAGGATTTTTCCGGAATCGACACCATGATCAAAAATCTCCACAAAATGATGCTGGGGCTCAAATACGCGCCCATACCGGTCATTGCAGCGCCGTTCGGCCTGACTCTGGGAGGCGGGTGTGAATTTTGCCTTGCCTCGGATAGGATTGTCACCCACATCGATCTCAATATGGGCCAGGTCGAGATCGGAGCTGGCCTTGTCCCTGGAGGATGCGGTATGATGCACCTGTGGCAGAGATATGTAGATTCTATTCCCGGCAACGTCAATATCGCAGATTGGGGCGCCTATCTGATACCGGCTTTCACGACTGTTTTTCAGGCAAAGGTCTCCATGTCTGCGTTTGAAGCCCGCAAGGCGGGATTTTTAAGACCCACGGACAAGATCGTTTTCAATAAGGACAACCTCATCGGAGAGGCGAAAAAAGAAATCCTCAGGATGGTCGAGGACGGATACGTTCCCCCGACTCCGAAGAATTATCCGGTGATGGGTCAGGAAGGTCAGGGCATGATATGGGGTAATTTCCAGAATTTAAGAATCGGCGGATACGTGCCGAAGCATCTGGAGTTTATAGCCAAAAAGATTGCTTACTGTATTACCGGAGGCGAAGCCAAGCAGGGTCAGCTCGTATCAGAGGATTATCTCTGCAAGCTGGAGCGCGAGACTTTTGTCGAACTTTGGAAAACGGAAGAGACCCAGAAGATGGCGGAGCATATCCTGACCACGGGCAAACCGTTGCTGATCTAAAAATAATTATAATTGAAATTTACCCCGGCGCCTTCGGCTGCCGGGGGTAAAAATTCAAAAATATTGTATTATTGAATTACAGGAGGAAACCATGAGAGACGCATATATCGTAAGTGCCGTAAGAACGCCCGGATGCAGGCGGGGAAAGGGAGCCCTCGCCCAAACCAGGCCCGAAAAGCTGATCGTCCAGGCGATCAATGCCGCGATTGAGAAGGCCGGCATCGACAAGGGCGCAGTTGATGATTTCATGCTGGGATGCGCATTCCCGGAAGCTGAACAGGGCTTGAATTTAGGAAGGATTGCGGTCCAGATCGCCCGGTTCCCCGATTCGGTCACCGGCGCTACCGTGAACCGGTTCTGCGCATCAGGCCTTGAAGCAATTGCCCAATCCGCTATGCGGGTAATGGCGGGATGGTCCGAGGTATGCATGGCCGGCGGGCTTGAGTCCATGTCGACCGTGCCGATGGGCGGAAACCTTCCCCGGCCGCTGCCGGACTGGGCGAAAGAGCAGCCGGACGTGTATATTTCAATGGGCATCACTGCTGAGAATGTGGCGAACAGATACAAAATCAGCCGGCAAATGCAGGATGAATTCGCGTATCATTCGCAGATGAAGGCTGCTGATGCGCAGAAAAACAAGCTTTTTACTGAAATACTTTCCACCGTGGCCGACCGGTTCGTGGAAAAACCGGACGGGAACATCGTCCGCGAGACCTTCGTACAGGATTTCGACGACGGCGTCAGGGCTGATACGACAATAGAGGGCCTGGGAAAGTTAAAGCCCGCTTTTGCCGCCAACGGATCGGTCACGGCCGGCAACGCCTCCCAGACTACGGATGGAGCGGCGGCGTGCATTATTATGAGCGAAGCGGCATTGAGCAAATACGGCGTTAAACCGCTTGCGAAGCTGATTGCCTACACAACGGCGGGGTGCAAGGCCGACGAAATGGGAGTCGGCCCCGCATACGCGATACCCAAGCTTCTGAAGTTAACCGGAAAGAACATCAACGACATCGGTCTGTTTGAAATAAACGAGGCTTTCGCATCGCAGGCCATCTACTGCGCGCAACAGCTCGGCATCGGGGATAAGAAGGAGTGGGCGATTGACAGCCAGTCAAAAAGAATCAACATTACCGGCGGCGCCATCGCCCTGGGCCACCCGCTCGGCTGCACCGGATCAAAACTCGCTGCTACCCTCATAGCAAACATGAGGCGGAAAGGCGTGAAATACGGCGTAGAGTCGATGTGCATCGGCGGGGGTATGGGAGCGGCAGCGCTCTTCGAATTATGCGAGTAGTCCGTCACACAACACGATAAAAAAGCCGCCTCCGGGCGGCTTTTTTATTTGTGTGAATTCAAATACACTTAAGTTAAGTCCAAAAAAGTCCGAATTTATGGTATAGGAAATATCCGGAAGGAGCGTGACAATGGTAACAAAACATCACGACATGAACAAATGGAAGCGGGAGCAGCTGGAATATTTTAAAAAATATTTAAGCGCCTTTAATACCGATTCAAGAGAATACAACCTCATCATGAAAGGCATTCAGGACTTGGAAAAAAGCATGTAAGAGATGCCGCATCTCTTACACTCCATGCCTCTTCTACAGGCGTACCAATCTCGTCTTCAATAAATTCTTGACAGTGATCCAGTGCGCATACAGGGTATGCGATAGTGAAGGATTATTATGCCGAAAAAAGAAGAAATTCAACAAAAAGAATCGCCCGCTGAAGAGGTTCTGAAAAGATTCAGGTCTTCACCATTGGCTGAAAAAACATCGAAAAAGAGAAAAATATCGGGTGGAATCTTTTTTGTTAATCTTATCCTGTTGGTGCTGCTTATCCTGTTATACATGAACAAAAAGGCGCCTGAAGAGTATCGGACATCCATATTTAAATATAAAGGCCTCCAGTTCAGATTTTCAGAATCGAAAGACAAGGGATCGGGAAATTATTACTTCTCGTTAACGATAAAGTCAATGAACCAAAAAGACACAAGGCTTCATTTTCATGATCGTCTCGCGGATATCGTCCTGTATCATGATGACCTTCCTGTTTATAAAATGCCGCTCGGTGAAAACGTCACAACCCTGACCCTTAGTCCCGGCGGTACGAAAACCCTGGTTGAAATGCTAGATCGGAGCGCCTTAATAAAAATTTCGGACCGGCACCCTGAATTCGCCTCTTCAAAGAGAAAAAGCTGGTTCCGGCCTGAAATAAAGCATATACCATTTATCGCAGAACTCGAATTAAACACGGGTGACCGCATGTCGACATCGCTGCCGTTTGACTATGAGGTGGAATAATGGCACGGCCGGACTGGGACGATTATTTCATGAAGATCGCTGAGGATGTAGCGACCCGGTCGACCTGCATCCGGAGAAGCGTCGGAGCGATCATCGTCAAGGACAAAAGGATTCTTTCAACCGGCTATAACGGCGCTCCGGCAAATATCGCCCATTGCACCGAAGAAACATGCCTGCGGACCATGTACAATGTGCCTTCCGGCGAGCGGCATGAGCTGTGCAGAGGGCTGCATGCCGAGCAGAATGCGATAATCCAGGCGGCCCTGCACGGCGCGTCGATCAAAGACGCGACGGTCTATATAACGCATCAGCCGTGCTCGATCTGCACCAAGATGCTTATCAACAGCGGGATAAAAAAAATAATATGCAGATCCGCTTACAATGACCGGTTTGCAGCCGAGCTTATCGCGGAATCAGGGATCACGTTGATAATACTTGATGAAAACCGGTAAGGGCGATTCATGGATCGCCCCTACCGCTCCGGCATTACCGGACGGGGATGTAAACGCATAATGAGACACATAGCCAGTGCATATCTTATCACGGCGGTCGTTTTCGCCTGTTCCATCGATCTCCCTGCTCAAGAAACAAAGAGCCCGAATGAACTATTTGAAAAGGCATCGGCATATTTTTTCAAGAAAAATTTTGATGCCGCGAGGCCGCTCTTGCAGAGGGTGATTGATGAAGATCCCGGTAATTCCCTGGCGTACACCTATTTAGGGGATATATATCTTATAAAAAAACGGTACAATGACGCCCTGGATCAATATAAAAAGAGCATGGAGATCAACCCGGCGGCAGGCACTAATTATTTCCGCATCGGCCAGGTATACTATTACAAAAAAAACGGATCGCAGGCCCTGGTCTATTTTAAAAAGGCCATCGATACGGACAAGAGGTTGAAATTCGCCTACTATCATATCGGCCTCACCTATCTCATGCTTCTCCGCGATAAGGAGAATACGATTACGAGCTGGGAGACATATTTAGCAGCTGCGCCCGACGATCCCCAGTATGAAAAGATCAAACGGGTCATAGCCCTATTGAAAGATCCGAATTTCGTCATCCCTCCTCCGGACAGCGACATTTCCATCGAGGAAGCGCTCCTTCTGGGCGGGTTGACCATTGACAAGGTTATGCGCAAATCGACCGATCGTGAGGAAGGACATGAATCAAAAAAGACGAAGCGGAAACTTGAGGATATCTATCTTGACGACGATTTATAGAGGCACACATGCGATATTACAATAAAAGAAATAAATATATGATAGGCATCGGGGTACTGCTGTTTCTTCTCGCAGCAGGCGGGATTTCGCTTTTTATTTTTTTATACTCCCCGCGCCTGCGCGCGCCGGACGATATCCTTGACCGGCGTCTGCAGCAGATTGAGGCGTATTCCCGCGTGCTGGAAACAGACCCTTCCGACGTCCACTCGCTCATAAAGATCGGGAACTTGTACAAGTCCATCGGTGAAATCAAGAAGGCCGTTGATTATTATAAAAAAGCCCTGAAATATGATCCGGAAAACTATGAGGCATTGAACGAGCTCGGCCATGCGTATGCGCTGCTTGGGGATTATGATAAGGCTATCGAAGTGTTCAAAAGGGCGAAAAAATACCGCCCGGCGTATCCGGCTGCTTACAACAAGCTCGGCAATGTTTACGACGATCAGGAAAAATTCATAAAAGCTCTGGATGAGTACCTGGCTGCGAAAAAGGTCGCCCCCCGGGATCAGGAAAGCTACCGGAACATCTCGCAGCAGAAGCTGCGCAATGGCGACATAAAAGGCGCCATTGCGATAGTGAAGGACGGCATTACGGCGAACCCGACCGATCCGGAAGGGTATTATAATCTCGGCAACCTGTATTACGGGATAAAAAAGTATGAGGATGCGAGAAAAAACCATGAGATAGCCGTTGAAAAAAATCCGGGAAAATCAAAGTACCACCGGGGCCTTGCTGAAGCGCTCCTGAAGCTTGGCGACCGGAACGCGGCCGTCAAATCCTTTGAAAAAGCCCTGGAGACAGATCCCGGCGACGCGGCCGCGGCTGAGCGGCTGGGCGACCTATACGCCGCACAGGGAGATTTTGACAAGGCTGCCCGCTATTACAAAAATGCACTGTCGTACAACAGCCGGGACCGGGACTTAAGACAAAAATACGCGGCAGCGTCAAAAAAGCGCGGTGGAGAAACAGCCTCAGCCGTTAAAAGGCCCCACAAAGAGATTATTCCTGAAAAAAAGGCCCTTCCCCTTGCTGAATCAGAATCCCTCGTCGACCGATCCAGGGAAAAACAAGCGGCCGCCGGGAAACAGGATACGGCCGGCAGGGAAGCCGTAAACTGGAGGGAGATCGGCGACCGGAAGCGCAACCAAAGGGACTTCGACGGCGCACTGGAGGCGTACGCCAAGGCTGTTGAAATCGATCGAAACGATGATCACTCACATTACTGGATCGGCAGAATCTTCTACTACAAGAAACTATACGGCAAGGCAATCGCTGCTTTCGAAAAAGCCGTGGCCGCGAATCCCCGGCACGCCGATGCGTACTACCATCTCGGACTCCTGCTCTATTTAGAAAAAAAATACCGGCAGGCGCTCGGCTCCTTTGACTTGGCGATACGGCTTAAGCCGAAATTTCCGAAGGCGTATTATTCCCGAGGCCTCTCATTTTCGCGGATTCACGACACGGCTAACGCCATACGTGACTTTAAAACAGCCATCTCTCAGGACCCGGCCTTGACGCGCGCCTATTTTAATCTGGGAGACGTCTACCTGGAAACCAAAGATTACCCGAAAGCCCTGGAATATTTTTCCAAGGATCTGGAGTACCGTCCGAATAACCCCTACACGAACTTTAAGATGGCCGAGACCTACCATGACATGAAGGATTACGCTAACGCTGTACGTTTATATGAAAGGACTCTGGAGCTGGATCCTGAAGATTATCAATCATACTTCAACCTCGGCTTGATATACGCCCAAAAGGAAGACTATCAGAAATCAATCCAGATGTTTTCGAAGGCCGCTCGCTTGAAGAACGACCACGCTCCTTACTATGAGATGGGGAAATCGTATGAGGCATCGGGGGACAGCGACAAGGCGTTTGACTCCTACTCGCGCGCGCTTGAGTTGAATCCGAAAGATATCAAGCCGTATATAAACCTCGGTGCGCTGTATGCCAAAAATAAACAATATGAAAAAGCAATAGATCTTTATAAAAAGGCCGTGGCTCAGAACCCGGATTCCTTCACCGCCCACCATAACCTCGGCAACGCGTACCGTGAATCCAGGGTATATTCGCTGGCCATAGATGAGTACAAAACCGCGCTGAAAATAAAACCGATGGATGCAAAGACCCAATTTTTCCTCGGAGTCTCCTTCCGCGATTCGGAGAATTATGCCGAGGCGGTCCAATCTTTTGAAAAATCCCTTGCGATCAACGGCAGCCTCTATGACGCTCATGAAGAGCTGGGGATGCTGTATTACCGGAATCTCAAAAATAAAGAGAAGGCTTTGCTCCATTTCGAAAAGCTGTTATCGCTTAAACCGAATCATCCGCGAGCCGGAGAGATTAAGAACATCATTGCGGTTCTGAAGCATAACTGAATTACAGCTCAAAAATATTTTCAGGTTCCGGCTTGTCCATGGTAGGATTTATGTATGATGATATCAATCAATAAAGCGCGAATTCATATGAAACCGGGGCTTGCCGTTATTTATGCCCTGGCGCTGCTCGCCGCGTGCGGCAGCTCCTGTTCGTTGCAAACCAGGAGCGCGTTGGAAATCAAAACAAGCGGCTTCATTTCCGAAAACTGTTATCAGGCGATTCTGAAGATTGCTCCCAACGACAACGCGCAGGGGCTCGTGGCCAAAAGGGAGAGCGCATATTTGAAATCGAAGACAGCCGCTTTGAAGGAGATGGCGCTGGACAATCTGTCAAATTATTGCATGGAAAAGAGGCTTCAAAAGAACGACATAAATAGAAAAGAGATAAACCTTTCCGTGCTGAGAATAAACCTCTTGAGTAAGCTGGACGATCTTGTGGGGGACGGTTCGATCGCCTTTGCCTACTATGATGAAACGAACTCCCTCATAATCGGATACCGGATATTCAAGAACGGCTTCAAGCAAAAGATTGATGCTCTGGCCGATGAAGTGGAGCTGCGCCAGGGAAGTGCTGCCGGCCGGAGGAGGTAAAAAATGTTCAGCGGAATCATCAGGCGGGCCCTCCTCATCTTAATGGCGTTCGGTCTATATGCTTCCGGCTGCTCCGCTCCAACACCAAAAAACGCGCAGCCCTGCGACGATGCTGCCGCTTTTCCCGACAGCCCGAATGCAAAGAAAAAGTACCTGGCTGAAGGCTTTATCTCCGACGAAATTTTTCGGATTGTCATCGTTTCACCGAAGGATAAGGGCGATCCGGATATGGAAAACATAAAAAACAGGGCCAAGCGGCGAATGTGCGCGTCGCTTGAAGGGAATCTTTCCGCATACGGCAACAACATCGGCAAGAATGCGAAAACGGAGATAGACAATCTTATTGAAAAAAACGGCAGACTCGCAAAAAAGGATGTCGATTCCCAACGCTATAACGTCTATTATTTTGACATCGTAAAAAAGGATCTGAAAAGCTATCTGAAAAATATTTCCTGCGAACGATAGCAGGTGCCGTAGGCACTCCCCTCCCGGGGGATTTAGGGGGCCGAAAGGCTTGATTTAATGATTCTTCCGCTGGTTCTCGGAATAAATGTAGTAGGATAAATTCTTTAAAATAAACAGATCGAGCCGTTCTTTATCCGCTCCATATATGCTGCTGAACATAATCCCTATTCCATATTCACCGTTCACCTTTCCGGTGCGGATTACCATCGCCAGCGCCTCAACCTCGTTTAACTCTTCATCGACATTTTTAAAATCGATGATAACCTTGATTATCGAAGATATCTCAATCGCCTTGCCGTACTTGAAATAGAGCCCACCCCTGCTGATGTTGACGATTTTACCTACAAATTCTATCGCATTGGTATCTTCGCTGGAGGATTCGATCAAGGTTTCAATAACCTGGATCGGGATTTCAACATCGAGCCTGAAATGTTTCCGACCGCTCATCTTAGTCGATTTGCTGTAATTTCTTATAAGCCATTCATCAAATTTCAAGCCGAACCATTGATTCATTGAATCATCAAATGTCGTCCCGCTCTTACTCCGGAGCATCAATTTATGATATTCTGTGATTTCATGTTTGATTTCGTTGGATAATTTTTCAAATTTTATGTAATGATTTTTCATACTCACGCGCTCCGGAGTTATTGATGCATTATCTCAAAATGAAACAGATGCTCCTCGCAATGACATTTGCGTCAGTTTTACAACAAGTCTATTTTTTATATTTAATCAAATAAAAATCAAATATTTTCTTGAAAATATTCGATATTAGTAATAGAATCTACTGTTTTGTTAAACACTAATCATGATTCTGTTTAATTTAATTTTTTGAATTAGTAACACTATGAAGCGTGTGGTAAATTCTGCATCATTGATCTTTCTTTTCATTCTGGGCATATGGAGGGGAGCAGATTCCTCCCCCGATATCAAGCTCGCGCAAGAGCAGTCACCCACGATCATGCGCATACTCACCAGTGAAAAAAATATCGTTCGTCGAAGCAGGATCACGGAAATAATCAACAGGATCGATCACACCTACACCTGCCTGTATGAAAATCTTCTGAAGGGAAACAAGCTGAAGATATTTTTTGATCCTGCTCACGGCTTGCTTCCCAACGGCCGGTGGCAGGGCGGGGAAGCGACTCGCCGGATGAGCTGCACCAATCTTCCGGAGGAATACTACTCGATCAGGATTTCGAGAATGATGTATGAGCTCCTGAAAAATAACAGCTTCATCGAGGTCAAGACAACCGATGACTTTATGGCCGTTCTCAAAGGAACAAGCGACGTCTATCATGATATTCCCTTTACAACGACCGTCGAGCTTGCGGAGAAAGCTCAGGCTTTCATCATCATATCCGAACACCTCAACAACATATCCATACTGTACAAGGCTGACGGCAGGATCAATCTTCCGGGTATCCATATTACGCGCAACGGCTATGGCTGGAGGGTGCTCCAATATGTCAAGGATACTTATTCCGGCTTTCTCACCCTGTACAACAAGCTTGACGCCAGCGGCTTCTCGCTGGACTACGCCCTGAAGCTGAAAAAGATGCTCATCGCGGAAGGTCTGAAGCCAAACAGCTGGAATTTCGGCGCCGTGGGGGATTCCCGCTTCTGCTATTTCGTTGATTTTCCCGTGTCAATCATCTATGAATCCGGATTCATATCAAACCCTGAAGAAGAAAAAAACCTGCGCGATCCCGATTATATCAAGAAGATCGTTTCCCCGCAATATAACGCTCTCATCGAAACAATACAAGAGGCATTCGGGGTGGATATCTCCGGCTCCACGGTAAAAAAAACCGGAGAAATTTCCACTGACCGGATAGAGCTTCTGAAGCTTGCGCGGCTGGCGGTCTATTACGTCCAAACCGGAAACAGCCAAAGCGCTATCGGTGCGATACGCGAGATGGAAAAAAAATATCCCGGGACTAAATATTCTGAATATACCTCCTTCTATACCTGCATTAAAAACAGCCTGATCAGGTCATGCGGATACTACGGCATCGCGCAACAGTACAAGCGCAGAAAAAACTACCGGTCCGCCAGGAAGTATTTCGTGATGGCGCGCCGTGCGCTTTATACGGCGCCCATATTCTCCGTCCTCCGCGAGCGATACCACCGCGAGATCTCCAACACCGCCGGCTCTTACGCCATGCCGGCGGAGAAGCCGGATATTGTCTCCCGGGGAAAATCGGGCGCCTCCCTTTTTGCCGCTAAAGCGCCGAAGGGCAGGAGCATCATCTTCCCGGTTGAAGAAAACCAGAGCCTGGAGACCTCGATCAAGCTGGCCCTTGATCCCGACTTGAAAGACCTGGAAAAACTGGTCAAATCTTTTCAAAATGCATCCTTCGTCGTAAAACAGAAGGTGATGCAATACTCCGCAAAAAAAATGCGCGACGTCGCAACCGGGAAGCCGATCCGGGTAAAAATCAATTTTGCCCCCGGCATTTATATAGTAAGGCTTGACAAAAATCTCAACGTTGCCAGTGCTCAATATGTAAACAGCGTGGTTCTCGATCCACGGCGGTACCAGAACCACCAATATCTGAAAAATTCATATTTTGCACATGACACCAAGGACAGAGCCCTGTAAGATCGGAAACTGGTTCGGCAAGCCCTATTTCCATTTCAGCGACTATCTGAGAGATACGTACCGCTGCAGGGTACTCAAGCTTCCGATCAACGCGAACCTCTCATGCCCGAACCGCGGCGCAATGAATTCCGGATGCATTTTCTGCTCGGAGGACGGATCGGCATCCCCCGGCATCGGCGGCCGGACATCCATACCGGAGCAGATGGAATCCGCAAGAAAAAATTTCAAGCGCATTGACGCCGGCACCAGATTCATAGCATACTTCCAGGCATACACCAACACCTACGCGCCCCCGGCTCAGCTGAAAAGGCTGTACGATCAGGCGGTTCGACAACGGGACGTCATAGGCCTCATGATCGGAACGCGGCCCGACTGCCTCCCTGATCAGACCCTGGATCTCATAGCCTCGTATCAAAAGGATGGATTCGAGCTCTGGCTTGAGATCGGCATGCAGACGATTCATGACAAGAGCCTTGAATTTTTGCGCCGCGGACATTCCAGCAGCGCTACAATGAACGCAGTCGAGCGGGCGGTTCGTAAAAATATTCCGGTCTGCGTGCATCTCATACTGGGGATCACGGGTGAGGATTGGAAGGAGATGATGGATACGGCCGATGCTCTGTCTCAGATGCCTGTACGGGGGGTCAAATTCCATCACCTCCACGTGATACAAGGCACGCAGCTCGAAAAGCTCTTCCGCGCAGGCGAGGTCAAGCCCCTTTCTCAGAGAGAATATGTCTCGATACTCTGCGATTTTATCGAGCGCCTCCCCTCCTCCATCCTCATTCACCGCCTCATGGGCGACCGGGAGGAGTCGACCCTGGTTGCGCCCCGATGGAGCCTCAACAAGGGAACAGTCATAAAAGCGATAGAAGATGAATTCGCCCGGCGCGGGACGTTCCAGGGCTTTTTGTACAATGAGGGTCGTGGGTCGATTGACGGGTAACGAGACAGTTAAGAATTCGTCTTTCCTGAATGGGGATGATATTTTTCGAAAACCTTTCGGAGCCGCGCCTGCGTGGTATGGGTGTACACCTGGGTTGTGGAAAGATGCTTGTGGCCCAGCATTTCCTGCACGGCCCGGATATCAGCTCCCTGGTTCAGCAGCTCAGTAGCGAAGCTGTGGCGGAGCGAATGCGGGGATACCCGCCCGACGAGTCCCGCTTCCCTGGCGCGCCCGGCCACGATGTCGTATACCCCGCGCACCGTGATCCTGCCGCCCCGGTTGTTAATGAAGAGCGGATCAGAGACCGAGCCGAACTTTTTGATTCTCTCCGCAAGGTATCCTCGTATCGCATCAATCGTTCCGGCCGTAAGGAATACGATCCGCTCGTCAGCTCCCTTGCCGTATACCTTGAGCCTGCCGGAGTCGAAATCGAGATCCGCCATGTCCGCGAGGCAGAGCTCGGAAACCCTGGCGCCGGTTGAATAAAAAGTCTCCAGAATCGCCCTGTCCCGGAAATCGATGAAACCCTTCAGCTCGAAATCCAATAATCTCTCAATCTGGTTCAGGTGGAGGAATTTCGGAAGCCGGGATTCCTTTTTCGGATATCCGACCCTTGCAGCCGGGTTTGTTCCAATGAATCCCCGGTTAAACAAAAAACCGAAGAATGATCGTAGTGTGGCGATTTTCCGCTCAATGCTCGAGCGCTTGCGTCCCTCATCGTACAAAAATTCGATAAAAGCCGTGATATCATCGGTGCCGATACGGGCCACGGGGATATCGTCATTCTCCACGACCGCCCTGACCCCGTATTTTTCACGGATGTCTTTCCCGCAGTCGCCGCACAGGAATCGGTAAAACTGGAGCAAATCCCTGCCGTACGACTCACGGGTTTTCTCGGACGAGTTTTTTTCGTTTGCAAGGTAGCTCAAAAAGTGATCGATTTCAGCGGTCATGCATTATTCTGCTCATTGCCGTTTTTATTCTGCTCGCCGCCGTTGAAGGGGGCTTTCGCGTCAAGCAGCTCAATCTGATAATTGCACGATTCGTTCAGGCAGATATGCTTTTCCCCCTTTCCCTTGATCATCTTCTTGAACAGCAGCTTGCCGCATTGGGGGCACGGCTTATCCGTCGGCTCGTCCCTGGTTAAAAATTCGCAGGCGGGATAATTGGAGCAGGCGTAAAACGCGCCGCCCTTTCCCTTCCGCGACGAGCGCTTGATAACGTCGCCGGTTTCGCACCGGGGGCATTTGCCCAGGGGGAGGGACTTGGAATTCCTGCATTCAGGGAAGCCGGGGCACGCAAGGAAGAATCCGTACCTGCCCATCTTCTTCACCATTCTGCGGCCGCATTGTTCGCAGATTATATCGGTTTCCTCGTCCAGGATTCCTTTCATCTCCTCAATATTATGCTCGGCATCTTCGACCGTGGTCTTGAAGGGGCCGTAGAAATCGTCGAGCATTCGTACCCAGTCGGTCTTGGCGTCTTCAATATGATCGAGCCGGTCCTCCATGTTCGCGGTGAAATCGACCGACACCAGGGAGGCAAAGTGCTTTTCCATGATATCGTTGACGAGGTTTCCCAGCACGGTCGGGACCAGCTGCCTGCCGGACCTGGTCACATAATACCGCTTGAACAGGGTATTGATGGTCGGCGCGTATGTCGACGGCCTCCCGATTCCGGAATCCTCCAGGAACTTCACCAGCGAGGCGTCATTGTAGCGCGGCGGCGGTGTCGTAAAATGCTGCTCCGGAAGGAACCTCTGGACCAAAAGCTCGTCCCCCACCGATAAATGCGGCAGGGTAAAGCGCTCGGTTTTATCGGCCTTGTCCACGGCAGTGAAGCCCTTGAAAAGCACCCTGCTCCCGGTAGCGCGGAAGAGGTAATCCCCCGCCTCGATGCTCGCAGTCCTAACCTCTGAAGCCTCGGGCGTCATCTGAGAAGCTACGAACCGCTTCCAGATAAGGTCATACATCCGGTACTGGTCGCGGGTCAGGTCCTGCCGTACCGATTCAGGCGTGCGCAATACCTCCGTTGGCCGTACCGCCTCATGCGCATCCTGCGCCCCCTTCTTGTTTGAATAGTAGTTCGGGGTCTCCGGTAAATATCCGTCGGCGTACACATCGCCGATGTATTTTCGTACCTGCTGGAGCGCGGAATCGGCAACGCGGGTGGAATCGGTTCTCATATAGGTGATAAGACCGGCGAGGCCTTCGCCGCTGATATCAATCCCCTCGTAAAGCTGCTGCGCGATGATCATGGTCTTCTGCGAGGTAAATCCGAGCTTGTTTGCCGCCTCCTGCTGAAGTTTGCTCGTTATAAAGGGGGGCGTCGGCTTCCTCTTCCGTTCCTGGAGCTTTACATCCTTTACCGTAAAAGTCCTGTCTTTCAGATAGTCCAGGATAGCCTCGACTTCCTCCTTGCTTGTTATCCGGACCTTTTCGTTCCGGTATGCTGCAAGCTGCGCCGTGAATGTTTTGCCTCCGTGGAGGATCTCCGCGTCCAGGCTCCAGTACTCAACCGGGATGAAGCCGTCGATCTCCCGCTCCCGGTCGCATATGACCTTGAGCGCGACGGACTGCACCCTCCCTGCTGAAAGGCCCTTCTTGACCTTCTTCCACAAAATAGGGCTGATATAATATCCCACGATCCGGTCCAATATCCTGCGCGCCTGCTGCGCGTTGACCAGATCGATATTGATATCCCGCGGATGGGATACCGCATCCTTCACCGCATGCTCGGTAATCTCGTTGAATTCGATCCTTTTGATATCGCCGTTTTTTCCCGCCAGGGCGTTTGCAAGATGCCATGATATGGCTTCACCCTCACGGTCCGGGTCAGTGGCCAGCAAAACGCGCCTGACCGCGGAAGCCTGCTTCTTGAGCTCGTTTAAGATTTTCGCCTTGCCGCGTATCGTAATATACTCGGGCTTGAAATGGTTCTCGACATCTATTGCCAGCCTGGATTTGGGGAGATCAATGATGTGTCCGACGGAGGATGAAATAATGTAGTCTCCCCCCAGGTATTTATGTATCGTCTTTGCCTTCGATGGCGATTCAACGATCACCAAGGTGCCTGCTTTGTCGCTGTTGTTCTTTTTATTCATATCTATCCCTAAACTCTTACACGAAAATACCGGAATCCCGGGTATCAGTCCATAACCACTGGGAATATATAGGTTTATTTGTCAAATAATTCTTTAATATTCTTTCCCGGGTCCCACCGCGCGACAGCATACAGCAGACACACAAGCACTATAGTTATGCAGATAAAGATTATTATTCGTTCTGCGGTATAGTATACTCCCGCATCATACGGCCGCACAAAACCGAGAGCGCCCACGACCCCGCGCTTGTTCCATCGGGTGTGGCAGAATTTGCATTCGCCCCGGACAAAAAGGGGAATCACGGACGCATACGCACCGCCCCGGACCTCTGAATGGATCCCGGGGCTCATTGAATTTATGATACGTACCACTTCCTCGTCAGGACCCCCTTCCCTTTCTCCCGGAGCGGGCACGCGATACCCCCGATAATCGTACACGCGTATCCGTATGCCGTGGGCTGTCCCGATATCCGAAAGAAATATCCAGGCATATTCCGGCCGCGCCATTGACTTTATCCCCATGAAGGAATCGGTGATGATTCGGAAGCCTTTTTCAAGCTCGTCAAAATAGCCGGACTTATACGCGGGAAAGATATCCCCCGCATACGGCGGAATGGAGAATATCTGCGAGAATGAAACCAGCAGGAGGATTACGAGCATAATGATAAACAGATATTTTACTTTCATGGTGATGTTTCGCTCCCCGCGTCACAGCCTCGCTATGATATTCCCGCTTCTCGTTATCCTGCCGCAAAGCTCAAGCTCGACGATCGCCTCGTTCACCTCTGCGGGCGAGGCGCCGACCTGACGAATCACCGAGTCGATTTCATAATCCTGCTTCGACACAAGGAGAAGTATCCTGCTTTCCAATGAGCCCTCCTCATACGGATCCTCCTCAGGGCTAGGGTCGCTCACGGCGCCCTTTGCCCCGCTCCCGCTTCTTTCCGTACCGGATGCCCCGGAAGATCCAAAAGGCCTTGAAAGCTCATTGATAATATCCTCGGTACGGGATACGAGCACTGCTCCGCTGCGGATGAGCTCATGACACCCGGCATACTCCTCATCAAATGAATTCCCCGTGCATGCGAACACCTCCCGGTTCTGTTCCACGGCATGCCGGGCCGTTATGAGCGCGCCGCTCTGCTTCCCCGCCTTTACGACCACGGTGCCCGCGCATATGCCGCTGATGATCCGGTTCCTCCTGCTGAAGGCCCATTTCCCCCCGCGAATCCCGGGTGGATATTCCGAAATGAGCCCCGATCCCGGGGAGGACGCGATTCTACGGTGCAGGTCCCGGTTTACCGAGGGATACGCGATATCGATCCCGTTAGCCAAAACGCCGATGGTTCTTCCATCCGCATCAAGGGCGCCCAGATGCGCCGCGCGGTCTATGCCGACCGCCATCCCGCTCACGATCGTAAATCCGGCCGAAGCCAGGTCGCCCGCTATGCGCCGCGCGTGTGCGGCGGATCTCGGGTCCGCCTTTCTGGTTCCGACCACGGCGATCGCATGATCGGTCTCCATATCCCCCCGCGCATACAGAACCAGCGGCGGCCGCTCGATCTCCCTGAGCAGAGGGGGATACTCATCGTCCCAGTAGGAGAGCACCCGCATCGATTTCGCGGCGCTCCAGTCCATGATCTCCTCCGCCGCTTCCCGGGGTTTTGCAGAATATATCTCGGTGAGAAACTCCTGCGTCGATAACGAGCGGTTTGCCGAAATCCTTTCATATATCTCGGAAGGCATGCATGTTGAAATCATATTCCAGATCTCATTAAAACCGGGCGAGGAAACTATTGAGATCGCCACTGCGCAGATCTTATCCTCATTAGTCAGGGGAGCATGGCTGAATGCGAAATCATGGCTCTGAAACATTATACCCTGCATCATCTGTTTGTCCTCCCTATCGTCATTATGCAAATATAACGAATGAGAATCCGACGGGAAAAAACTTTTCTCACGGCGTAAATAAATTAATGTGACATAATAAATAATAATGAGGCAATTTTAGCAATATATATTTTATTTAATATGAAAAAAAAAGTACCTGCTTTAAAGCCCTCCTCCGGGCTAACAACTACCCACAAGTGTGTAAGCAAGGGGGATAAGAAGATAGAAGAGATGATAGAGATACATTTTTAGCGGAATATTGTTAAAATTGAAGAGGAAAAACAATCATTTAAGCTCAAAAAATAAAATTATCTCTGATATCTCTTCAATTCCCCTATCCCCTGTTCTTACACAGGGAGATGTGGGTAGTTGTTAGCCTCCTCCGGGGGGTTGTGGGGCATGAGGGTTTGGGGGGGGTCTAAATATTTAAGTAATTAAAAAAAGAAAAGCCGGCATTGCGCCGGCTTTCTGTTGTATGGAAAGACGAATGTATCTTACTGTTCTAACGCGCCGGTGAATACCGGATCGGACGCCTTGATGACAGCCGTCTCACCGAAGAGCAGGGCTTCGATCTTTCCGAAATATTTCGGAAACTCCGCGCCGAGATAATACTGCGAAGAGAGCACCTTGCCGGAGTAGAACGCCGCTTCAAAATTATCTTTAAGAAGCTTCTCGCGCTCCTCGCCCTTCTTGTCTCCCGCCAGCTTCTTCATCTTCGGTATCGTGATGGAAAGGGACCAGAGATGGGCCCACGCCATGCAGAGCATGAACATCGCCTGCTGGAGCGGCGTTGCATTCATGAACAGGTGCACGAACTGGCCCTTGGCCATCTGGTCCTTCATCATGGTGATGACCTCGTCGAGCTTCTGAACGCCGCGCTCGACCAGGGCTACATATTTATCGTCGACAATCCCCTTGGCCTTGTTAACGACTTCCTGGATCCGTTTTTTCAAGACGGTGTAGTTATACTGCTCGGGGTTCATGAGTATTTTTCTCATGGTCAGGTCCATGGACTGGATGCCGTTGGTTCCCTCATAGATGGCGAAGATCTTTGAATCCCGCATCATCTGCTCAACCGGGTATTCCTGGCAGTATCCGTATCCGCCGAAACACTGCATTGCTTCCGATGTGACCTCTACGCCCTTGTCGGTCAGGCCGGCCTTGCATATCGGTATCATGATCTCAGCTATACCCAAAGCTTCCCTGGCTTCTTCGCCTTCCGCGATTCTCGAAATATTCAGTGCATGGGTTAAATAGTAGAGGATCAACCTCATTCCCTCAACATGGGACTTCATGAACAGGAGCATCCGCTTCACGTCAGGATGACGGCTGATGGTCACGCTCTTGGCCTCGGGATTGAGCATCTGGGTCACCTCCACGCCCTGTAACCTGTTTTTTGTATAGGTTACCGCGTGCATGTAGGCCATGCTGGAAACGGCCTGCCCCTGGAGGGCGGTGCCGAGCCGGGCCGTGTTCATCATCTGGAACATGATCTTCATCCCTTTCCGCTCCTCGCCCAGAAGGTAACCGATGCATTTCTGGTTGTCCCCGAAAGAGAGGGTGCACGTGGCCGATCCCTTGATCCCCATTTTGTGCTCGATGCCTGCGCACACCACGTCATTGGGCGCCCCCGGCGAGCCGTCGGGATTTACCAGGACTTTAGGCACTATGAAAATAGAGATGCCCTTGGTGCCTCTTGGATCGCCCTCGATCCGGGCCAATACCGGATGGATTATGTTCTTGTAATAATCGTTCTCACCGCATGAGATGAATATTTTCTGGCCGATGATTTTAAACGTCCCGTCTTTCTGGCGGATCGCCTTTGTCTTCAAGGCGCCCACATCCGATCCCGCGTCCGGTTCGGTGAGGCACATGGTGCCGCCCCACTCGCCGCTCATCATTTTGGGAATATATATATCCTTTTGTTCCTGGGTTCCAAAGACGTGGATGAGATCCAAAGCCCCGTGGGTAAGGCCGGGATACATCGTAATATTGGCGTTCCCGGAGCCGATTACTTCACCCACTGCAATGCCCATGGCATTGGGCATTCCCATGCCCCCGATCTCAGGATCCATCACGGTGCCCATCAAGCCTGCCCCATAGTACGCATCCAACGCCGGATGATAGCATTTCGGTATCTTAACTTCTCCGGTGCCCGGTACGTATGTACACCCTTCTTTATCGCTCTCTTTATAGGTAGGATATACCTTATCGACAGCAAGCTTCTCCGCCAGATCAAGCGTGCTCTCCAGCGTATCCTTGTCATAATCAGAGTATTGAGGATACTTTTTTATGAACTTGTCAAGTTCAAGGATTTCAAAGAGCGTGAAACGCACATCTCTGGAATCTATTATAGGATTTAAAGCCATAAGAACCTCCCCCTCTTTTTAATAATATTTTAATCTTTAGTTAGATTTAATATGGTTATGCTATTCCGTGGGTATCTATTCAGCTTGTATAGATAAAACAATCTATGGTTATGTTGCAATTTCTCCTCCACCGCGGCGTATAAAAATTTGCCTATGAGATCATTATATACCGGCCACGCTGTTAAGAGGCTGCACAGATACACCCTCTCTAATATTTTGCTTACTTATGCAAAAATAAAATTTGGGCTATATATGTCAACGTAAATACTGATTTATCACAAAAATTTGGCTTAATTAATTATAAGGCGATTTAGAAGGGGCGAATAATTATTCGCCCCTTCTAAATCGCCTTTTTATATTGCCGCTTTTTCCCCGTTCGCGGATATTTGAGGTATGGTATCACATCGTCGTTTTTCGAACCGCCGGTACCGTCGTATTCTATAGTGACGATCGGTATGCCGGTGATCTGCTCTATCTTATCGGCCATGGCCTCGGTCACGAGCGACGGGCAGCAGTATGAGGGATTCGTCTGAACGAACAGGGACAGGTCCGGATGCCCGTCCACGAGGTGGAAAATTTTCAGAATGTTATCCATGGATTCGCCGGTATGGAACAGACTCAGATTGAACCGGGAGAGCAGATTTGCGGAATCATCAAGAACCCTGAACTCCCTGCCGGCGAGGATCCGATTGAAATATTTATAATACCGGGCGTTCAAAACCTCCATGATCTTAATAAGCACCTTCCCCAGGGCCGCGTCGGAATACTGGCCCTGTCTGAACCATTTTTTGACATAGCGATGCGCGACGATCCCGACATATTCACTGTACGGCGTGGTGATGACCTCTCCCCCGTTGTCTTCAATGGTCTTGATGAGATTCTGGTTCATGACGTCGTTGTCCCGCACGTACAGGTCTCCGAAAATGGCGACCTTAGGACGATTCGTTCTGGTAAGGGCGATCTCCTCGAAGAGCCGCATCACTATGTCAAGCGCCTCCTCTTTCGGCTTATTGTTGAGGAAGGCCTCGTACAGAATCTCCCTTCCCGCAGACACGGCCTCATCCGTTGCTCCTTTACGGTTTTCATACGGCCGGATGAAGCAGCCGATCTTCCGGAGCATACCGCCGGACAGGTAGGCCAGATAGCAGCGGACGGCGGTGGAGATGGATATGCTGACGAAGTTAAAATCGCCCATGAACACCGGAATCCTCTCGTATCCCTTCCCGTACGATTCAAGGATGTATTTCGTATAATAGGGGAACATCCCGATGTTGCAGGCGATCTTCGAGTCCGGGCTCCAGATGACGGTCGCGTCCGGATTAAGGCCGTTACGCTCTATGTATTCAATTGAATTCTCGATGATGATGTTGAACGGGATGCACTGGCCGGTGTTGAAGCGCATGCTCCTCTTTATTGAGCCGGCGTCCTCGCTTACGATGCGGGCGTCAATACCCTCGCCCCGCAGGCATGCCTCCAGGAGGCTGCAGGTCAGGGAATCCCAGTTCGGCAGAAGCAGCGTCCTGCCGGCGAATATCTCCTTTGATTTGGTGAACCCGGACTCATCAATGACGCGGGAGGGCCCCGTTGTCCGTGCTCGCGACCTATAGTGGTTTCTGAAAGAGCGTATTCCCGCCTCAATCCTCGTTTCATATCCAAGAGATGAGTCATGCTCGTCCAGCTGGAGGATAAGGTAGGGCTTCCGTTGATAGTCCAGGATTCTCTTAAAATACTCAACCGCGTAAGAATCGGGCGTGCACTTGAAGGATGAGATGAAAACCGGATACACCCCATCGAGTCCGGCGGCCGCGTGCGCGGCCTCAAGGATCCTTGCGGCGTACTTCCAGTGGACTGCTTCCCGGAGGGATCCGATCCCGGCGGTTCCGCCGTGCGGCACCGGAAGCATGTCCTGAAAAAACGTCTTGATCCCGTGCCGGGCGAATATCTCCGGAATCCCGTTGTTCATGGAAGAAGAAAGTACCGTATAGGGCCTGCCGAGGAACACGACGCTGATGTCGCGGGCATTCCCCGTCTCGCATACAAAAATCTCCTTCAACATTTCCTGCGATGTCTGATGCAGCTCCTCGGCTGAGTCATACGCGCCGGAAACCTGCAAAAATCCAATAGTACCGCCCGTGATCCTCTTTATCATCTTGTAGAGCTCAAGCTTCAGATGGAGCGTGCCCTGGATCGAGCGGATCACGGGTGCAAGTATCCTGTCCTTGTTTTTGATCTCAATGGCTGATAAAATCACGGCAGGGGAATACTGGGTGTAATAGCAGTAGCTCCGTTTTATATCCCTGTCTTTCTGGCGATCTTCCATGTAAAAGGGGAGAAAGATGTAATCGGCCCGATCCGACAGATAATTCACGTGGCCGTGCAGAGCGGCCAGGGGAGCGCAAAACTCCGCGCCGGTCAGGCGCTTTCCCTCTGCTATACCGTCGCGGTATTGGCCGCTCGTTACGGTTCGGATCGACAGAAGAGCGAAAAAATGCTCCCACAGATCGAGCTCGTCAAACAGATGCAGCGCCGCGGGAATCCCCACGGTCACGCCCGCACCGGCGACCTGATTTTTCCTGCCCAGCACCCGGTTCCGCTCCGCGATCAGGTCATAGGCCGCGGGCTTGTTTACGCGCTTCAGGGTGTCATAGTCCCTGCCGCAGAGGAATCCGAAGGCCACGGTCTCCTCGTTCACCCGTGCCACCGTGATCTTACAGTGGTTGGCGCAGAGCTCGCAGGTCTCGTTGTGCACCGGTATGGGACTTTTATACAGATCGATCCCCCTGAAGCGGGACTTCTCCGTTTTCTGATCGAGAAGATGAAGGGCCGCCCCCATGGCTCCGGTGAGATGGCAGTATTTCGACACCATGATCGGCTTTCCGAGGCGCTGCTCAAAAGCGGCCACAAGGGCCCTGTTCTTTGCAGTGGCGCCCTGAAAGAATATCCTCTCGCCGATATTCTTTTCAGTCGCCACCTTGGTGAGATAATTGTCGCGCACCGAGTGGAGCACTGAAGCGAGCGCCTCGTTCACCTCGTAGCCGGTTGAAAGATAATAGTTGATGTCCCGCTCCATGAACACCGTGCACCGGTCGCTCGACATAGGGGCCCGGCACCCTTCAGCCCTGCCGGAATACTCCGAAAGCCCGCACCCGAGTTTTTTCGCCTGCTCCTCGATAAAGCTTCCGGTGCCTGCAGCGCACACGTAGTTCATGACGGAAAAGGTCACCATGCCATTACTAAGAGTGGTGAATTTCGAATCCTGACCGCCGATCTCTATGATCGTATCCACATTTGGATCGAGATCAACCGCTGCCCGCGCATGGGCGGTGATCTCGTCCAGGGCCGCATCGGCGCCGATCACCTCGCTGATCAGTTTCCTGCCCGCGCCGGTGGTACCGACGGAAACGATCCGCAGGGAGATCCGCTTCTGCGCAGCCAGGACGTCCATGCATTCGATAAGGGCCTGAACCGCGGCCACCGGCCTGCCGGAGGTTCGCGTGTAAAATCCAGCCAGGACGCGCCGGACCCGGTCGATCAACACGGCCTTGGTGCTCGTAGACCCGATGTCGATGCCCAGGTAGATCTCATATTCCCGTCCAGCCTCAAGATTTTCATACAGGTCGACCTCGACCGGAACCGAGAAATCAACGGCGCTTGCGGTAAACTCAGAGCGCTCAAGGCTTTCAAAAGAAGGATATGCCGACAGATTCAGGGTCAGGGGCCCGTAGAAATAATTTTTTTTCTTTTCCCGGGGCATGATGACGTCGCCCGGACGCTCGAATTCCGGATGCGTGCCCTGCGCCCCGCCCTTGATCAGATTGATCGCCGCGCCGATCGCTCCGTAACAATTCGAATAATCATCGGTAATGATATCAAGATCGAGGTGACGGGAAAAATGCTTCTTCACCGACCTGTTCTTCGAGACCCCGCCGCAGAAGACCATGGGCCCGAGGGGACTCACGTTGCTGAACAGGGTATCGGCGATACTTTTCGCCAGTCCGTACGACAGGCCGTCGCATATCTCCTCCAGGGAATAGCCCTGCTGCTGGGCATGGATAAGGTCGGTCTTCGCGAAAACGGCGCACCGGGAAGCTATCTTCGGCATCTTCCCCCGGTTCCGGAAAGCCAGATCGTCGAACTCCCTGATCCCGGAGAGATTGAGCCGCACAGCCTGCTGATCCAGAAAACTGCCGGTTCCCGCGGCGCAGGAGGTGTTTGACCGATAGTTCAGGTACTCGCCGTTTTCATCAAACAGTACCAGCCCGAACTTCTCCCCACCCACGACCAGTATGGACCGGGCCTCCGGGTGGAGGTGTTTCGATGCGGTTATTATGGAGACCCGGGAGTCATACGCGACCGCTCCCCTGATGATCGCGGGCGATGAGGATGTAGCTGCAATGCCGCGGAGCGCTGCAAGGTTGAAGTCGTGCAGGATCCGCTCAAGGGTCTCCTCTATCCTGCCGCAGTGGACGGCATAGGCTGAGCCGGTTATCTCCCTATCCGGAGTCATTTCGACCACGGATACGGATATGGAGCCGATGTCGACGCCGAGTATTCTGTCTTTATCTGCCATAGATGTTATTATGCAAAATTGTTTATCACCACTAAACCGGGAGTCTTTTTATGTCAATAATCTATTACCGGACAAAACCAATTTCGTTGCCTCTGTTGGAGGCATGGGCGGCGGATGAACCGACTTGCAAGTAAACGTAAGCCCCCCTCCGGGGGGTTGGGGGGCAAAGGATCGGCTCATGCAATATTCTTCTTGATGCCGTCGCAACAGTTTTCATAATTGTCCGGATGATTCATACAAACAAAATCAGGCCTGAGATCGTTTCCCCTGCAGGCAGCCTGGAAAAACTCAAATTCGCCGTTCTGTACGGCGCGGATGCAGTATATTTCGGCGGCAGGCGTTTTAATCTACGAAGTCAATCCGATAATCTCGGGAACGATGAGATCAGGCAGGCGCTCGCGTTCTGTAAAATGCGGGGGGTGAAGACAATTTTTTTAATGAATTCGTTTCTGCATGAGAAGGACGTTCCGGCTGCGCGGCGCTTCATCGGAGAGATAAAAGAATTCGAGTTCGATGCAGTCATGATCTCCGATCCGGGGATGATAGAGCTTGTCAGGGAATCGGGAATGAAATCGCAGATCCATCTCTCTACGCAGATGTCCGCCCTGAACCATCTTGCGGTGAAATTCTGGAAAAGCGCCGGCATCGACCGGATCGTGCTGGCGCGCGAGGCCGGCGTGGACGAGATAAAGATGATCAAGGACAGCACCGGCGCGGCCATAGAGGTGTTCGTGCACGGCGCCCTCTGCATCGCCTATTCAGGCAGATGCCTGTTGTCCCGCTACCTGTCCGGTCGCGACGCGAACCAGGGGGAATGCGCGCAGGCGTGCAGGTGGCGCTACTCCCTGATTGAAGAGAATCGGCCCGGGGATCATATTGACGTCATAGAACATGCGGCAGGCACGGAACTTTTGTCATCCAAGGATCTCTGCCTTGTTGAACGGCTTCATGAATACATAAGCGCCGGAGCGGACGCGTTCAAGATCGAGGGAAGGATGAAGTCGGTTTATTACGCCGCGAATACGGCACGGATATACCGGCATGCGGCTCAATTCGCCGGAACCGAACAATTCGCCGAATACCTTTCTTTTTACCGGCAGGAGCTTGATCTGGTGAGCCACCGCCCTTACACCGACGACATCTTCAATGAGTTCGATAACCGGGGGTTCACACCGATCCCGTACATCAAGAAAGCCATGTTCCTGGGCTACAACGCAGGCGGCGCTTCGGTCGGGAAGCAGGCTCTTATTAAAACATTTAATCCAATATATCTGAATGACGTAATCGACGCCATATACCCCATTGACGGCTCAATCAGGGATATTCAATGCTGCGTTACCGGAATCATGGACGAGAACGGCCGGAGCGTGGACATGGCCAGACCCGGCTTCACCTGTCGCATAACATTCGACACGGATCTGGAAGAACACGCTATTCTCAGGCGAAGGGTGTAAGATAAAATATTCTCCGCAAGATTGTGCTCTTGACAAAAAACAGATGATGATTAGACTTAGCGACTTGGCGTCTTTGCGAGAGATAGTTGAGTAATAGGTACTATAAAATAAGGAATACCCATGATATCAAAACCCCCCGGCATTGAAGATAGATTCCCGGACAGAATTGCCGCATGGAGCCTGATTACCGGCGCGGCGCGGGACGTGTTCAGGATATACAATTACCGGGAGATCATGCCGCCGGTCATGGAATTCACCGAGGTGTTCGTGCGGGGGCTGGGAAGGGAAAGCGACATCGTTTCCAAGGAAATGTTTACGTTTGAGGACCGGGGGGGGCGAAGCCTCACGCTTCGGCCGGAAGGAACCGCGGGAGTCGTGCGCGCGTACATTGAAAACGGCGAATACAACCGCCGGGCTACTTCCAAGCTGTTTTACGTAGGGCCGATGTTCCGGGCGGAGCGGCCCCAGAAAGGGAGGCTTCGGCAGTTCTACCAGTTCGGTGCCGAGCTGTTCGGAGGATCCGATCCCTTCTATGACTTTGAGATCATATCCATGATGGATATGATCTCAAAGCGGGTCGGGATCGACGATTATACCCTTCTGGTAAACTCCATCGGATGCGCCTCGTGCCGCAAGGAATTCGTCAAAGCGCTCGCCCGGTACTACACCGGCATGAAGGACCTCCTGTGCAAGGACTGCGTCGTCAGGCTTGAGCGCAACCCCCTGCGGCTCCTGGATTGCAAACAGGATTCATGCCAGCCGCTCAAAAAGGACTCACCCAAGATCACCGCTTACCTCGACGAAGAATGCAGGAGCCATTATGAATCCGTGAAAAAATACCTTTCAGATAACAAGATATCCTTTAAAGAAGATCCCCTTCTCGTCCGCGGCCTCGACTATTACACGAAAACCACTTTTGAGTTCGTCACCACCAAGCTGGGCGGCCAGAATGCCTTTGCAGCAGGAGGCAGGTATGACAACCTGGTGGAGGAATTCGGCGGAAGGACGACGCCCGCGGTCGGCTTTGCCGCGGGCATTGAGCGGATGGAGATACTCCTGGAGAATAAAAAAATGGCCGCGCACGGCCTTGACGTTTTCATCGTCCATGCCGGAGGAGAAGCGCTGAACAAGGCGGCATCGACCTGCGGCCTGCTCCGCCAAAGCGGCTTATCCGCGGACATGGACCCGGCGGCAAAGGGATTCAAGGCCCAGCTTAAAAAGGCTGATCGCGACAAAGCGGCGCTGGCGCTTATAATCGGCGAGGATGAGCTCGCTGCCGGGAGCATTACCGTAAAAGACCTGAAAACCGGAGAGCAGGAGAAGGTCAAGGAGGATGCGATTATCGACTATCTGAAGGCGAAATTGGGCAGATCTCATCCATGAACCTTCTCTGACCTCACCCGCGCGCTGCGCACCCTCTCCCATTAAGTTTGGAAGAAAGGAGAGGGTTTCCGCTGAATTAGCCTCATTCTTAGACTCCCCCTCTCCTTTTTTCATTTCTTAATGGGAGAGGGGGCCGGGGGGTGAGGTCCGAGAAGGTTCATGGATGAAGGCATTGCCACTTGAAAATATGTTAAAAAAATCTCAAATGCTGGACATTTTCAACCAAAGCGGCTTCCTGCTCTCTCCCCGCCAGGCGGACCAGTTCATCATATACTACGACCTCATCGTCAAACACAACGAATCCCTGGACCTGACCAGGCTGAAATCCTTTGAGGATATCGTGGTCAAACACTTCATTGATTCAATTTATATCACCAAATACCTCGACCTCCCCTCCCCCCTCATCGACATCGGCACCGGTGCGGGATTCCCCGGAATTCCCCTGAAGATACTTCTTCCGGACATCACCCTCATACTGGCGGAGCCGCGTAAAAAAAGGGCATTGTTCCTGGAAACAGCGGTCCGGACGCTTGAGCTCTCCGATGTTACGGTATATCCGCATATGGTCACGGACAAATCATTTTTTACCGTGGGCGGGGTGATAACGCGCGCGCTGGAACCGATCGACGATACCCTGACCAGGGTAAGGCATTTCTTGAGCCGCGAAGGCAGGGTCGTTCTCATGAAGGGGCCTGAAGCGGATGAGGACCTTAAAGCAGTTTCAGAGGAGAACTATCACTCCTATAGCCTTGAATCCGACCGGGAATACTCCCTGCCCGGCACAAATTACTCCCGCAGAATTATCGTGTATCAGAAAATCTCGGCCGCAACCAGAAAGACCTACTCCATACTGAAAGACCTCTCTGCCACCGCCGGCATTGCCATAACATCCGGCCAGAACAAGAAATTCAAAAACCTGGAAAAACTCTCCTCAACGGACGGAATACGAAAGGCCGGCACCGCGCTCGTATCAGGGAAAAAGATCATTAAAGAGATTATCAGAAAGGGAAGTCCGCCGGTTACGGAGCTCGTCCTGTATGACGGCTATGCCGAGCATGACGATGTCCTGAACGCCGTTATCGGCGAATTTGAGCTCCGGGGATCGCTCATCGTGCTGAAAAAATCGCTCTTCAACCGGCTCGACCTTTTCAAAACGCGAAATCCCCTGGCTGTTGTCGAGACCCCGGAAATAAAGGAATGGGACCGAACACTCGGCCCGGGATGCACCCTGCTCATCCCTTTCCAGGATCCGGCGAATGTCGGATCGGCAATCCGCTCTGCAGCCGGGTTTAATGTAAGAAAGATCATCATTTTGAAACAAGGCGCGAATCCGTATCATCCTAAATCGATACGGGCTTCTGCCGGTGCGGTATTCAGCGTTGATATTATGAACGGGCCCTCCCTGTACGACCTGGGTGAGGCTTTAAAGGAGAAGGCGTCAAGCATCATTGCGCTGGACGCGGGCGGCGAGCCCCTGCCATCCTTTGATTTCCCCGAGCGGTTCCTCCTCCTGCCCGGGATCGAGGGGCCGGGGCTTCCCCAGGAGCTTAAAGCGCGCTCCGTAGCGGTTCCCCTCGCTGCCGGCGTGGAATCCCTTAACGCAGCAGCCGCCCTCTCCATAGCGCTATACGAATGGAACCGGCGCTACTCGCCCTCGAACTGAACCAGGGAAAAAAGGCTGTACCCGGCATCGAGTATCTTCTTCCCGCCTCCCAAACCCGGGAGCTCAACGATAAAGCCGATCTCCACCACCCTGCCGCCCAGCTTCTCGATAAGCCGGGCGCTTGCCAGAGACGTGCCGCCGGTGGCGAGCAGGTCGTCGATGATGAGCACCTTGTCCCCCGGCTTTACCGAGTCGATGTGGACCTCGATCGTGTCGCTCCCGTATTCGAGCTCGTATTCGTGCGACACGGTTTCATAGGGGAGCTTCCCCTCCTTCCTGATCGGCACCAGCCCCTTCCGGAGCTCATACGCTATCGCGCCGCCGATGAGAAAGCCCCGCGCCTCTATGCCCGCGATGAAATCAATATCCATGTTGCAGTAGCGCCGGATGAAGGCGTCAATAGTCATCCTGAACCCCTCTTTGTCGTTGAGAAGGGTCGTGATGTCCCTGAAAATGATCCCCTTTTTGGGAAAATCGGGAATGCTGCGGATCTTTGATTTTAGAATCTCTTCGATCTTCATCAGTATTTCACCTCAGCCTTTACATATACGCTGTTGTTGGGAGTGGGGTCCTTTTTCGCAAAATCATTAAACCAGGTGCCTTCATGGTAGCGGATATATTCATAATAGGCGACCATGCGGAAGTACCTGCTGAACTGATATCCGACCCCGGCACCGGCGACTATTGTTTCATGGGTGCGCCGCTCGTTTCCGATGAGGCTCTTCAGCTCCTTCCCGTACCCGTACCGGGCCACGACAAGAACGGGAGCCGGTTTTACTATCGCACCGAGGTTGAAATTAACCCATGAATCGATCAGGTAAAAGTGCTCCGTGTGCCCTGGCGCGTACCACAGAGCGGCTGCCGTAGTGGGCAGGAATACGGTTTTTGAAAACGTCATTTGCGGAAGGAAAAAATTTATCCCGATCTTGACGAGGTCGCTGTACCAGGCTGCGCCGACTCCCCAGTAGCTGCTTTTGTCAATGCCGCTGTATTTGATGACATATCCTATTGGTGAGCTTTCGAGGTTGGACGTGTCCACGCGGTTCGTATTCGTGTCCTCCCACCTGGCGTAAAAATTTATAAAGAGCTCCTTTAACCTGAACAATTCAGGATTGACCGACGCCATTATGGTGTGCGCCTTTCCCGCGTAGGTCTCGCTGTTGTCGAACAGATACCCTTCGCCGTTGGTGTAGGTGTATTCAAAGCGCAATAATCTGAAAAAGCCGATTGAAAAGAGCCCGCCAAGGTCAGCTTCGTTGTCGAAGCTCTTGCCGTTCAGGACAAACTTCGATCCATTCAGAAAGTTTGGACCTATCCACCGCAGATCGCTCAGCCAGTCGGTGAACCCTATAACCGGAGTGGCTATTTTCCCGCCCTGAGCCTTCACGAATATCGGACCGTAGGGGGTTGAAAATTCCTTGTAGAGCTGAACAAAGCCGTATTTCAGGAACAGGAAATCGGGTCCCGTAGGCTGAATATCCGTGGTCACCTTAACGCTGAATATATCGCCGATCTCCTTTTTGAGCGTGAGATACGCACGCTGCAACCTGAAGGTGTTGCTGTTCTGATAGGAATAATTCGACGGCTCTGACCCGATCAGGGACGGATAATTTGTGGTGTCAATCCCCCACCGGGGAACCCTGTTCCATTCATCCCCGCCGCTGTTGTTGAATCCGGTAAAATAGGCCCACTCCATATACATCAGCCCCGATAGATCTACCCACAGCTTGCTGGGATCCTTTTCCCGCATCTCCTGGCTTGCCGGTGAAGTCTGCTCATTTGCCGCATCAGGCCTGTCATTATCCGGTTTTTCCTGGGATAAAACAGGTCTGTAGAATAAGATAAAAACGATCACGGTGATTATACCGATACCTCTGATCCTCATTGTATACCTCCGGTACTCCTCCTCAATCAGATAAATAACAAGATTAATATTGGATTTATTTTTCAAATCAACAGCCTGATTGGTGCATCTTTAAAATGTCAATGACAAATTTTTAACTATACCCTATACTTGTCGGATAGCTCACTGTCATTGCGAGCGTAGCAAAGCAATACGCGAATGCTGGAAAAAATAACTGGCCACCCTTCGTCGCTAGTGCTCCTCGCAATGACATTTAAAGTAATTTTGGCAACAAGTCTATTATTCAAAAAAGACTTGTAACAATTCGAATCGATTCGCTACTTATATAAGATTTTATATATAGTAATAATGAAAAATCCTTTTAAGGGGAATTGGCGTATGCCGTCAAATAGGGTGAAAATCTTTTTAATGCTGATGTTGATTGCTGCCGGGATATCCGTTTCTGCGGCAAACCGGGAATCCGGTTTCCTGAGCGAGACCGGCAGGAATTCACCGTTAAAAAAGGAGAATCAGAGCTCGCCGGTATATGAGCTCCAGAAAACATTTCATGAAATTTACGAGCAGTACCAAAATTCAGTGGTTTCCATAAGCACTGAAAAAACGGTCAAGATACGGTACAACCACCCCTTTATCGACGATCCTTTCTTCAAGGAATTCTTCGGCGGCAAGGACAAAATGCCCGAGACCCAGAAGCACAGGGGGCTGGGCACCGGATTCATCATCTCGCGCGACGGCTACATCTGCACCAACCATCATGTCGTCGCCAATATGGACAGCGTTACGGTCACGGTAAACGGGAAGCACTACAAAGCGGTATTGATCGGCTCCGACCAGCTTACCGACATCGCGCTTCTCAAGATCGCCGGCACGGACAAATTCACCCCGGTCTATTTCGGAAATTCGGATGCGGTGAAAATCGGCGACATGGCGATTGCTATCGGGAACCCCTTCGGACTCGATAAAACAATTACGAGCGGAATAATCAGCGCTGTCGGGCGGCGGGTGATCAACGACATCGGGACCTCGTATATCCAGACCGACGCCTCGATAAATCCCGGAAATTCCGGCGGGCCCCTCATCAACCTTGACGGAGAGGTCATCGGCGTGAACCGGATGATATACTCAAGCACCGGCGGCAGCCTCGGGATAGGCTTCGCGATCCCGATCAATACGACCCGCGATATCCTTATGCAGCTTCACCAATACGGGAAAGTCAAAAGAGGATACATCGGCGTCATGATCTCCCCCCTCGCAGATCAATTGGCAAAGGAGCTCGGATTGCAAAAGGCGGAAGGCGCTGTAATCGGATCAGTGGAAAAAAACGGACCTGCCGACCAGGCCGGACTTAAGATCAGGGACGTTATAACCAGGGTTGAGGGAAAACCGATAGCCGGCTATGCTGATCTTATCGGCATAGTCAGCAGGATCGCGATCGGCAAAACCATCACGGTAACCGTATGGAGAGATAAAAAATATGTCGAGGCGACGGTAACGGTGAGGGAGCGGCCTTAAGCATCATAAGCCGGATTCAGGACTCACTCATATCTCGGCAACGTTTTCGTAATCGATATCATCGGCTGCTGAACTCTCGCCGGCTCCGACCATCCCTTTGGGGATATCCGGCTTCTTGTCCGTCTGTTCTTTCTTCCGGGAATTCTCAATTTTTTCTTCTTCCGCATCGGGGATCATTCTGTTCTGTATCCGGTAGAGCAGCTCCTGCGTGCTCATACCCTTCCATTTTTTTGCCGTGTCAATATACTTTCCCTGAGGATAGGCGTTGATATAGATCTGGAATTCCCGCGCCGCGAGATCGAATTTCTTCATGAGGAAATAGGCATATCCCTTTTTAATGCGCGCGTCCTCGTCCTTGCGGAAATCATAGTTATCGAGCGTCTTGTCAAAATACTTGATCGCTGTGGAGTACTTGCTCTGGGCTAAATAGCTCTCCCCGATCCAGTACAATGAATTCTCGCCTTTCCCGTCGGCCGGGTAGTTGCGCACTATTCTGTTAAAATAAGAAATAGCGGATTTATAGTTTCCCCTCTTGAAGCTTTCATACCCGCTTCGGTAAACCTGGTCTATATAGGAGCGCCTGACATCAGGGGCATAATGGCTGAAGTTGCCGTAGCATTTGAGAAAATATTCATATAGGTTATATGCCATGTCCGCGTTGCCGAGCCTCTTGTAAACCCGGGCCTTGCCCAGTATGGCCTCTTCATTGTCTCCGTTCTCCGTACGCGCGAAATCGAACATCTGCTTGGATTTCCGATATTCACCCATCTGCAGATATACGTAACCGAGCTCCGTATATATCCTGCTCCTGAACCCTCTGTCGGTCGTATCATTAAGCAGCCCGAGAAGCTGATTGATCCCCTCGTCGGTATGATACCTCAATGTCTTGAGCCTGGCGATTCTCGCCTTTATCTCGCTCTTTAAAACCGGATCTATATTCCTGCTGCTTTTTAATATGTAAATATATTTCAAATACGCGTAATCGTTTAATTTCAGCTTCTCATAGCATTGCGCCATATAAAAATAGGCTTCCAGCTCAGCATGGGTTCCGCGATACCGTGCGATAACCTTGGAAAAGATGTTGATCGCGTTATTGACCGCTTCGCGCGACCCGCGCTCATAGACCAGCCTTCCTTCGGTGAGGAGCTCCTGCGCCTCTCTGTCATACCGGATATAACGGTCATAATATGCGTACAGACCTATGCCGACCACGATGAGAAATGCACCCAGAATAATCCCCTTTGTCATCTATCAAACTCCTCGCGACAGCGATGAACCGGACTAATGATTCTTAATACGGCTTAATGCGAATGATTCCCAAAAATTCGCATCGTTTGGAAAATATTTCTTCACTTCGGGCAAGATCAGCAGGTCAAGCGCCTTCCGGTACCGGCCCATTTCAATATAGGAGCGCGCGATGAAGAGCCTGGCCTTGGACACCTCTCTCTTATTATCGGAGCGGGCAACGAAGTTTTGCAACTCTTTTACCGCTCGGCTGAATAAGCCTTTGAAGAAGGTTCTTTTCAAGATAATGTCAACATCGTCAAGAGCGGGAGGCTGAGACTTCTTTTTTTCTTGTGTAGTCTTCTTTTCCTCTGGAGCGGCTTTTTTTTCTTCCGGTATGCTTTCTTTCTCTTCAAATTCTTTAATATCTTTAAGTTCTTTCTCTTCCTCGTCCAACAGATACTGGGAATGGACGCCCCCCACCAAAGCCAGACAGATACCTATACCTGCAAGCAGAAGCCATTTGACTATTTTGATCTTTACAGACATACTTTCCTTCGGGAACCGCCGATTCCCGCCGCCTACTATTTATTTTCGGAAGAATAAAAATATAACTTAATGTAAAAACAATGATCGCAATACGAACATTCGATATAAAAAAATTAATATTCAGATTGACTTTACCTGCGCACATCTTTTTTATTATATTAGATTAAAATATCTATGCTGGACTTTGAACTTAAAATACGCAGCAGGGACATCACTACCCTGCTCGCGGTACTGAAAACCGCCAACCCTGACGTCGACATGACGGTCATACGCAAGGCGTACGATTTTGCAGTCGCCGCGCATGAGGGCCAGGTCCGTTTATCCGGCGAGCCCTATATCACGCACCCCATGGAGGTGGCGATAATCCTGGCCGGCCTTAAGCTCGACACCATCACCATCGCAGCAGGGCTGCTGCATGATGTCGTCGAGGACACCGGCGCCACGCTCGATATCATAAAAAGCAAATTCGGACAAGAGATCACCCAACTCGTGGACGGAGTCACCAAAATATCCTCAATTAAAAACAGGACCAAGGCAACGGCGCAGGCGGCCACCTTGCGTAAAATGCTCATCGCAACGGTCAAGGACGTACGGGTGATAATCATCAAGCTTGCGGACAAGCTTCACAATATGCGAACCATCATCTTCCATCCGCCTGAAGACCAGGTCCGGGTGGCGAAAGAAACGATGGACATCTACGCGCCGCTTGCCCGGAGGCTCGGAATGTCGAACATAAGCGCAGAGCTGGAAGACCTGGCGTTTCATATTCTTAATCCCGACGAGTACAACGAGATAAAATACTCCATCGCGCAGAGAAACACGGAACTCGAAGAATATCTCGATAACGTCAGGAAGACAATCTCCGCGCGCCTGAACGAGCTCAATATCACCGGGACGATCGTCGGCAGGGCAAAGCATTACTATTCGATATTCAAAAAAATAAAGGAGCAGAAAAAGACCTTTCAGGAGATCTATGATTTACGGGGGATCCGGATAATCACGAAGGAGATCAAGGACTGCTACGGGATACTCGGCGTTGTCCATACCCTCTGGTCGCCTATCGTCACCCGGTTCAAGGACTACATCGCCGTTCCGAAATCGAACATGTACCAGTCGCTCCATACGACCGTCATCGGCCCTGAGGGCCACTGGCTGGAGGTGCAGATCCGCACGGAGAAGATGCACGCAACTGCGGAGATGGGAATCGCGGCGCACTGGCTCTATAAAGAAGATCCCACCGCCGTCAAGAGGGATTATAAAAACCTCACCTTTCTTAAAGATATTACCGAGTGGCAGGCCGATCTGAAAGATACCCGTGAATTCATGAAAAGCCTCAGAATGGACCTTTACGAAAACGAGATATTCGTCTTCACCCCCAAGGGCAAAATCATAAAGCTCCCCTTGGGAGCGACGCCGGTTGATTTCGCCTATGCCATACACACTGAAATCGGGAACTCGTGCGTGGGCGCGATGGTGGACAACGCCCTGGTGCCCCTGAAGACGCAGCTTGTAAGCGGCGATATCGTCGAGATCCTGACCAGTAAGAAAGGGCATCCGTCGGAGGCGTGGCTCAAATTCGTCATGTCGCCGAGCACGCGGTACAAGATCAGGACATGGCTCCGGAAACAGGACAAGGACAGGGCCGGGCCGGAGGAAAGCTCGAAGCAAAAGGATGAAAAAACCGTCAAGGTGTCCATTCCGAAAGACGAGCGGATCAAGCTGAAGAGCTTTTCAAAACAGAAAGGAATCGGAATCACCATCGACGGCGCCACCGACGTGCTCATACGGCTCTCGCAGTGCTGCCAGCCGATCCCGGGAGACGACGTCGTGGGTTTTGTAACGCGGGGGAGAGGAATCACGGTGCATAAACGGAACTGTCCGTCATTGAAAAGGCTCTCACGGGAAAAAGAGCGGTTCATAAATATTTTATGGGAGGGCGCGGAAAACATATTTTATCCGGTCAAGCTCGCTGTTGAGGCGATCGACCGTTCCAACCTCCTTAAAGACATCACGAACGAGCTATCCCATGCCAAGACCAACATCATCAAGGCAGAAGCCCATGTCGAGAACAGCGATGCCGCAATATTCAGATTCATCCTGGAGGTCAGGGGTAATGATCATCTCAAAGAAATAACCCACAGGCTGAAAAACATCAGGAGCGTAACCCGCGTGTACAAGCTGAATGAAAAAGTCATATTGAAATGATACATGAACATCATCCTCGGCTCAACATCCCCCAGAAGAAAAGAGGTTTTGAGCGCCTTGTTCGGCTCGTTTGAAATCATCGCCCCTAAGATTGATGAAAAACCCCGCCGATCAGAAACGCCGGTCGAGTTCTCGATGCGGATATCCGAGGAAAAATGCCTTTCCATAGTGAAATCCAACCCGATCGGCAGGCGCCCCTCTCTTATCATAACCGCTGATACCGTCGTCACGATCAAGGGCGCCGTTATCGGCAAGCCCGTAAACTTCGACGATGCGGTAAGAATCATCTCGCTCTTAAACGGAAAAACCCACCATGTCATTACCGGCCTCACCCTCCTGGCAGTGGAAGGCGGGAAGGAGCAGTTTCGCCCCCTCACCCATCATGAGATCACCGAGGTAAAGTTTAAAAGACTCAGGAATGAAGAGATCGTCGGATATCTGAGCCGGATAGAGTACCGGGACAAGGCGGGAAGCTACGCCTTTCAGGAGCACGGCGATATGATCATCGACCGGCACAGGGGATCGGTCACCAATATAATCGGCTTCCCGCTCCGCCTCTTTTTTGCGATGCTCGTGGATAGGGGACTGGCAGAGGCGGTTTTTAATTGACTGGAATTAAGCGAGAATTGATTCAAGCTCAGAGAGAATCCATTCTTGACTCAAAGAGCGCTGTGGGCAGTCAGTTGCTTTAAAATTTTATCGCATGATGTTTTACGCTCTTATCTTCTATAGAGACGTAGCAGCGCTATGTCTCTATCAGGATACGCGCGCTGCGATAAAAAATGAATTATCGAATGTTGATCTCTAAGTTAGTTCTCATGCATCCTTTTTCCCTTTTTATGGGGAGGAGACTGAATGTAATCATGAAAAAGAACCATTGCCCTGTCGCTTAAAGATGCCCAGTTCGGTATATTGATCCTTTGGGTCTTGCCGCCGCTGTTAGCCGGCGTTAAGACGACTGATACCGTACTGTCCGGCGGCGTGATTCCGGGGATATAAAGATCAACGCCGGTCATAAAGGTAAACAAGCTGGGAGGGGGAGTCGCCACGCCCAGGTTGCTCACTCCATCGACACCCTTATCGAAAACAAATGTCGCAGTTACAAAGCGGCTCATCGGGTGCGTGGCAGGGCTGATGACGTTGATGCCGTTGATCTCAAGAGCGTCGTTATTGCCGTCTTGATTTCCCCGCAGCTCATTATACCTGATGATTACGATGTTGGTGTGGTGATCGCTCCTGTCCAGCAGGTCGCCTATTCCCGCCCCTGGTTTTTCCGCATTCAGGCGAACAAGGTAATTGCTCCTGGTGAATGGCTCGGCATAGAAATGATGAATGAAGGCTTCACGCACGAGTGAGAATTCATAGTACGCGCCCTGTTTAACCGTGACAGGACCCCATGCGCCGGTAGCATCAAGCATATATACGGCTATTGGATGTTTGCCCTTTCTTTTGCCGGTCGAGCCTTTGACCTCCCATATCTCGAGAGTGGCACCGGCAACTCCCACGTTCTGCGGAAAGAGTACCGCCCTCCCTGCAATCTCAATACGACCGTGATGTTCGGGAAGGATCTCCTTGGTAAAGGGCTTTCTGCTGGTAAAAAACTTATACATTTCTACGAACGATTCTGCGGAGGTCGCCATTTGCACGTGGGTATGATTGGTGATAGTGACGTTCTTAGCCCCGACTATCGAGCAACCCTGGCACGTCCCGTACTGGCCCCAAAGAGCCAGGGTCGGTATTCCTGCCGGAACGCGGTCATGCGGCGAACTGAAACTGTCCACACTCACATAACGGGCGATCTTCATGGCGCGTTCTGTTGAGCTTTCTATGTATTCGTAGGAAACCAATCCGCCGTAAGAATGTCCGATAAGATCAATCTGGTCCGCGCCGGTCTCTTCCTGGATATCGGAGATAAGCCGGTCAAGCCTCGCATGGACGTCATTCAGAGTTTCTATGGAGAACCGGGAATCATATTCCAAGACGTGTAAGTAGTCCCGTGGATACAGGTTGCTTGCGAATCGTAATGCCTGAGACTCGAATTGCCCTCCCGATCCCGAACCTCCATGAATAAAGACTATGGGATTGATGTCACGGATCGGATGGCAGGTTTTAGCCAGCGTTGATTTTGTATAGATAATACCCGCTAACACAAGCGATAAAGCAGTTGAAAATATCAGTATTCTTTTCATCTCTCCACCTCCATATTTTTTTATTTTTTAGGAAACTGCATTTAATAAATCATCTGAATCATCTTCTTGTCCGCCTACGAGAGGTTTCCTTCACTATTTACAGTCCTTAAAAACTGGTCAACGCCCGCAAGACTTAATAGGAATTGCACCCGTTCAGTTGGGGATATTAAAATTAATTCAATGTTCGCATCAAGAAGGCTGTCTTTCATTTTCAACAGCTCGCCCAGGCCGTTACTATTCAGGAATGGCTTTGACGACATATTGACAGCCACCGCTCTTGTGGAAGAGCCGCTCAGCTGCAAGGTTATGCCGATGACATCATCGATATCACTACTGGTAAGCCTTCCTTCTTCGTCTGGCAGATTGATTACTAGCGTGTCATTTATGAAATGATAGTCGATATTCATTCGTCACTTCTCTTTAGAATTTGCGCCCGCCAAAAATTACAAAAAACCATACAGGCATAGCTATTCTGCATGGGTTGAATATGCAGCTCACCAAATTTTTTGTCAAGTTTTATTGAATTTAAAAAAATTGACCAAGTCTTCATAGCGGTGCCCCTTCCATCGAGGGAGAGGGATAAAAAAATCGCCTGCCACACGTACCTGAAAAGATATTGACTGAAACCGCCTATCCTGTAGTATGCAGGGAGTAAACAGGAGGGAATTCATGACCAAGCGCAAGCATTATCTCATTGATAAACGATACCAGCTGAGGACAACCTTTTCCATAATCGGCACGGTAATTATCATCACCACGATCATTCTGGGGGTAATTACCGCGAGTGTCGTGAACAACAGCATTCGGCTCAATGAAAACAATTTAAAAATCGACAATATCTATAAGATCGAGTCGAGCATCTTCATTTTCCTGTCCTCACTGACCGGGCCGGTACAGGATCAGTCTCTGAAAAAAGCGATACAGGAAAGCATGGAAAAGCATGATAACAACATGAACACCCTGGGACACATTATATCCACGAATCAGGATATAATAACCTATAATAAGATATTACTTATAACGATTCTCATAATAATCATACTTGAAGCAGCGGCGCTCTATCTAATCCTCATCAGAAAAACCCACCGCGTTTCCGGGCCGATGTACGTAATATCAGGCTTCATGAGGGATATTATCGAGGGAAAGGAGCCGCATTTTCGCCCCTTGAGAAACGGCGACGAGATGCAGGACTTCTACGAGCTGTTCAGACATATGGTCTTCACCATCCGCGAGCGGGAAAAGAAGGGATCCTGATATGCATCATCAACAGGGAGGGGCGCGATATGCAGGAGGATATCAGCCGCATAATCGAAAAAGCACGGGAGCTTTCGGACAGCATCAGGAGCCACGCGATTACCCGAAGCTATGATGAGATCCGGGAAAAGATGAGAAGCGACCGGAATGCCCAGGAGCTTTACGCGAAGCTCGTCATGATGGGAAAGGAGATATCGATGCTCCTTGCCCGCGAAGAGAAGATTGAGGCAAAAGACTCATCGGAATATGAGCTTCTGCGGGAAGAGCTGGATCATAATCCGCTGGTGAAGGAATACATACAAACGCAGCGGGAATACCTTGATTTATTAAAAAAGGTCATTGAGAGAATTGAGAATCCCTTATGATTGCAATCGTACGTTCAAGGTGATTATTGTAGCGCCCCAGTTCGGCCCGTCATTTTTGTAATGCAGCACATCCGGATGTTTGGATAAAATATCATATACCTGACGTTTTTTGGCCGATTTCCCCTTACCGTGGACGAGGCGTATTTCCGGCATCCCCTTTCTTACCGCCTGCCTGATGAATTCATCGACCACTTCCGCAGTCTCGGAAGGATCAAAGAAATGAAGATCGCATTCAAAGCCGAAGTCGATGCGGCTATAATCACTGAATATTTTTTTCATAATTCCACTCCTTGTTCGTTTATCTATATATGATAGATCTGCTGCATAACTAAATTAAAATTGAATTTTGTCCTTCGCCGCCTTCGGCGGCGGGGGACAAAAAGTCAAATATTATTGCAGTTTTGCAACAAGTCTAGTAAAATACTAATAGTAAGGAGTATTGCAATGTGGAATTACCAAAACACCATGCTCGAGGGCAACGTGACTCATGAACCGACCATGAAAAAGACGAAAACAGGGAAAAGTGTGTGCTCCTTTTCCCTGGCATTTCACCATAATTCAGGGAGTGAGTCGGAGGAAGGGGTCTCATACATCGATGTGGACACATGGGACCGGCTTGCCGAAATATGCTCGGATAATATCCGAAAGGGGAAAAGGGTGATGGTTTTCGGTATGCTCCGCCAGGACCGGTGGGAGGACGATGACGGTAAAAAACACTCCCGCCACAAGATCATCGGCAAAGAGATCCGCTTTATTGAATCGCTGAACAAACCTGTTGCCGAGGCTGTACAGAAAGCCGTGTAACGCAGTCTGGCGGGGATGAATCCCTCTCTGACCTCACCCGCGCTCCGCGCACCCTCTCCCATTAATCTCGGAAGAAAGGAGAGGGTTTCCGCTAAATTAGCTTCATCCTGCCGCCTCCCCCTCTCCAATAGGGAGAGGGGGTCGGGGGTGAGGTCGTCTCTGCGAGAATATCTTTTAGACAGCCCCTAAGGAGTTTTCAGGGGACGTCCGGCATTGCTTGTTTTATTCCGGAAACCAGTTTTTCCACAAAACCTTCGATATCATCGACCCGGGAGCTTGCGATTCTGAACGCAATCGCGCCTTCATGACCGCCGCCGTCTTCGATGGAAAATAGCTCCAGTACCCTTCTTAAATCAAAAGACTTATATCCCCGTCCTCTCCGCAGACGGAACTGAATGAGATTTGAGTTATGTGAATCGTCATAAGCGATGAAACCGAGTCGCGTACTCTCCTCAGCCAGATTATCGGCAATTGACCGCGAAACCGATATGATCGTGTCTTTGTCGAATCTCCGGTTCAGGTAATCCATATCATTCCTGTCCAGAACCACGTACCCGATCAATTCAGAAAATTTTTTCTTCGCATCAATATACCGAAAGCACTCCTCCTCAACCGCAGAAAGGCGTTGTATCTCGCGGAATACATCGTCCTTATTCATTAAATTGGTTTCTTTTGTGGTTTCCTTCATCAGCAAATGGTTGTACAGGCTGCTGAAGATATCATAGTACCGCCTCTGGCGCTTGGACTTAATATATTGGCCCATATTGGTGTCGCCGATAATCCCGGTGAGTACCGAAAGAATCACATTCCGCGACAGCAAATTCTGGATGTTATACTTCTTCAGTATATCTGTCCGCTTCCTGAGCTTCAATGCGGTCAGGCCCACAAGCTCACTTGATGAGTTGGCTTCCGTGACCAGGCAATATCCATCGTCTCCGATATAGTTGCTGTCCGCCCCGAGATGATGATCTATCTCAATTTTCAATATGCCCGGATTATTCAGCAAGGAATCAATAGGGGGACCCGCGTCAACCATGGAAAATTTCGGCGTATCGCAGACAACGATCGTGTCTATCGGATCATTCATTGAACTGACCGGCCCGCAACAATGGATCGCATTGTGGCTGCAGATGTTGAGCAGGTATTGGAAATGATCGTGCACCGGCCCGCTGGTGTAGAGGTAGGCCTTTTTTGAGAACTTGCTCACAATAAGCGCGAAGGACACCATAGAGGCGATGCAGTCTTCATCCGGATTTTTATGGCCCAGAATAAGAAAATGATGCCTATCCTGGAGGGCGCCGATTATGTTGCCGATTATTTTATTTTTTTCATATATCGTTTGAAGCGGTCTTTTATTCATAGTTCGCGTTTAGTCCCTGTTGGCGTCAGCAGTACCGCAGACTACCCGGTTTCGTCCGCCCTCTTTGGCGCGGTACAACGCCTGATCCGCGAGTTCTTTGATCTGTTGAACGGTGTTCGCGTGCTCAGGATGCGCGGCGATTCCGAATGAGAGGGTTATCCGCGATATCGGACCGCCGTACTCTTTAAAAATATCCAATGATTCCACTTCACCGCGGATCCGTTCCGCGATCGCGCACGCTGCCGCACCATCGGTTCCGGGCATAAGAATCGTAAACTCGTCCCCGCCGAACCGGGCCAGCACGTCATTTTCTGTCAGATGGCGGTTGATGGCCCGTACCACCCCAATGATCGCCCTATCTCCGGCTTCGTTTCCATAGGTCTCGTTAATACGCCGGAAATAATCAAGATCAACCATGACCATCGCCAGGGGCGTTGATTTGTTCTTGGATACATCGAACTGGTTTTCAAGGGCGTCATCCAGAAAGCGTCTGTTGTACGCTCCGGTAAGCTCGTCGGTGATTGCCCGCTTGCGGGCTGCCTCGCCCCAGTGCACCATGTCCGACAGGAATTCCCCCGTGTCGCGCAGCCTCTGCGTCGTGATATTGAGCATGCGGTACATTATCTTGGTCGCGATTTCCGGATGCTCTTCGATCATACGGTAAAAATCTTTTTCATGCAGGCTCATGAGCACGCCCCTTTTCTTGCAGTAGCAGGTTGCCGATCGGGGCGCCTTTTCAAATATTGACATTTCACCGAAAAAGTTACCGGCCGAGAACGTGGCGATCTCCCGCTGGCCCCCGTCCAGAAGCCGGATGGAGCTCGCCATAATCCCGGACTTTACGATAAAGAGCTCATTCCCCTCGTCGCCCTCCCGGAACAAAATTTCCCCTTCACCGGTCTCGTGCAGCTTGAACAGGCCGATGATCCTGTCGATCTCTTCGGGACTCAGGAGCGAAAAAATATCTATCTGGCTTAAGAATTCGACCGAATTTTCCATAGCTCCGAACTCTCTCCTCCCCGTATCAGCCGGCGCAGGCGATCCGGTCCCCGCCCCTTTCACGGGCTTCAAACATTTTATTAAAACACGCGCGGACAAGATCCCGCAGATTGCCTGCATGATCAGGATACGCGGCGATTCCGATGCTCGCGGTCAGCATAATGGGGACGCCGCCGGTTATATGATCAAAGGTAATCCGGCTGAACAACCGGCATACCTGCTCGGAAAAACCGATTGCCCCGGGCATATCGGTTCCGGGCAATATGACCGCAAACTCGTCCCCGCGGTACCGGACGGCGATATCCTGCTCGCGGAGGTGGGATTTGATGAAGGAGGCCATGTGTCGCAGCGCCTTGTCCCCGCTTTCATGGCCGTAGGCGTCGTTAATGGCCTTGAAATTGTCCGGTTTTATCATTATGAGCGAGGTCGTCATGCCGTATCCGGGCAGCTGAGCGGGCAGATCTTCTTCAAGAAACGTTCGATTATACAGACCGGTCAGCTTGTCGTAATAGAGGAGCCTTTTGAGCTCCTGCACCCACGGCGACTTTTCCGAAATAAGCCTGTTGGCGCCGCGTATCCTTCCCGCGATGATCGCCAGAAGCTCATGAAGGATCCGGGCTGATATTTTCGGATGCCGGCTGAGAAGATCCTGAAATCTCATTCCCCGCAGCGGAAATATAAGAAGGATCGCGTCGCTTTCAGCCTGGGCGGTGGCGGTCATCAGCCTGTTTTCTAAAAAGTCGAGCTCGCCGAAGCTTTCACCCTGAATGAACCGCGCTATGGCCACGGTCTCATTGTCGTCGCGGAGCTTGTTGATTGCAACCGTGCCTTCCTTGATGATATAAAGCCCGGCTCCGTAGCTTCCGGCATGGAAAATAACGTCGTCTTTTTTAAAGGAATAAAACTCGCTGTTGCGCGCGACAATAGCAAGCTCCCGTTCCCCCAGGGCGGCAAAGAGGGTCCCTCTTTTTAAAAGTTCAAGCTTGGTAGCGAGATTCGGGTCATCCATATCAGAGCGTACCGGATATGCTCTTGATCTCAAAAAGCGCCATCTTGTTGTCCGGATCAATAGTGACGACTTTCTCGAAGGATTTTGTGGCGTTCAGCTCGTCCCCTTTCTTTTTGTATGACATGCCGAGAGCAAACAGCGCGTTCACAAAGCTTTGATCCAGCTCAACCGCTTTTTCAAATAAAGAAACTGCCCGGTTATATTCGGCAATCTGGTAAAACGCCGCGCCGCCTATGTAGTAGGCATACTTATTCATTTTATCGTTATCGATATATTTTTGTATGATTTCGATGGTCTTCGCGTAATTGTTCAACCGGAAATAATTCTTCGCAAGGTTGTACAATATCTTCTGATTGTCCGGATACAGCGCGAGCCCTTTTTCGAGCAGCGCGATCGCCTCATTGTACTGGTGGGAGCTGATCAGCTTCTTGGACCTTTTGATGATATCGATGGCCTCGTCGCGGACGAGTTCCACCACCAGGATCGTGATGTCGTCAACGAGTTGGGCGTTTCCTATAAACCGGCGCACGTCGTTTATGATTGAGTCGGCATACTCCTCAACAGGCAGATGCCGGTTTTTCACAATCATCTGCTCGAGCCGCGCGTTGGTATACTCCGCGCGCTCGGCATTAATCGCCTCGGGAATTCCGTCGGTATAGAGTATGATCCGGTCGCCGTACTCAAGTTTTGTGTGCTTCTCGTCATAGGTGTCGCGGGCATCTTCGACGGCGCCGATAAACAGGCCGTTGGTATCGAGAAGCTCGATGCTGCCGCTCTCCGCACGCAGAAGAATAGCCTTCTGGTGGCTCGCGTTGGAATAAACCACCTCGTACTCCTCGTCAATGGAGAGCATGAAGGCGGTCATGTAGTCCTGGGTCTTGACGTGATCCAGGATATTCTGATTGACTTCCTGGAATATTTTTTTCGGGGAATCGAACTTGGTGCCGGTATTGCCGAAAGACATCTTTGCCATCGTGGTCACCAGGGCCGCGGGTATTCCATGGCCCGAGACATCGGCGATTATTATGCCGATCTTATCGTCTTTTAGAAGATTGACATCGTAAAAATCGCCGCCGATCTTCTCCATCGCCAGATACCGAACGGCGAACTTCAACTCGTTCCAGTCATCAATCTTTCCCGGGAGTATGCTCCGCTGGATCACGCTCGCCATATCCAGCTGTCTCTGAATCTGGTCGTCCCTGCCCCGCAGGCTGGCCATCGCCTCCTGCAGCTCCTCGGTCCTTTGGGCGACCTTGCCCTCGGCGTCCCGCCGGTATTCATCAATCTCCCACGCCATCTCCATCAAAGCGTATTCGATGGCGGTGAATTCACGCTCCAGGGAAAGCACCTCATACCGGGCGGTACCGCCTGAAGCGATGACCCTGGTCACCCTGATCAGGTCTTTCAGTATCCGGAGAATTGAATGCGTCGTAATCTGCATGAGCAGTATACAGGCAAAAACCGAAACGATAAAATATATGCCGATAACCAGGATATTGTATTCGCCCAGCATCCCGGCTTTTTCTATGAGAGCGGCGAATGCCACGAGGGTGATGACCATCAACCAGACGAAGAAGGAAAATTTTATCCTTATGCCGATCAGGGCCCGGGGCTTCATGCGGACGCCGCTTCTGATGATTTTATTATAGAGCTCGCTTCGTTCGGTATTGGTCAATGTCTCGGTAATCAGATAGGTTGACATGCCGTACAGGCTGATGGTAAACAGAAGAGTAAGGAAGGATATTTTAAGAAGAGCCTGGAATTCGGCGAAGGAATAGCCCCCCCGGAATCTATATTCAAAAAATGAAAATCCGATTATTATTATCGCGGTCAACGTTATATTGAAAACCGCGGCCAGCATATTGAACATAGGCAGATCGGTGAAATATCCATAGACCGGAGGCAGGTCTTCGGCCGGAATTTCAAGCTCGGCTTCATAAGCCCGATTGATGTTTCTCAGCGGCTTGAAAACCGCCGGGACTTTCAGCGGCATTAACAGGCCGAATTCCACATAATGGAGCAAGGTCGGCAGAGCTACGGCCAGCGGAAGCCATTGAGCAAGATATGTTGAAAGCTTTTCCGAGGATATAATAATAAAGGAGGTCCCCCAAAAAAATCCCACGATACCCAATATCCAGCCAACCATGACGGTGATAAAAGCGACGGCGAATGTATAGCTGACGTGCTTGGCCAGGAATTTGACGAATCTCATTGCTTCCTCGAGATAAAATTACTCAGTCCGCCAATCATAGTTTATTAATGTCAAATTATCAACACAAATTCGGCCGGAACAATATTTATTCACGGCTTGCCGGCTATTGCGCTTCCAAATCGACCGAGAGCACATCCTTTACGCACCGGAATCCTGCTAAATTGTCTGCATGCAGGTTGGGCATTCCTCCGATTTCCCTGCTCGTGGTCCGCACCCGGTATCTGGGGCTGTACCACGCTCCTCCCCGCACTACCTTGAATTGCTTGCCATACCTTTTATAAGCCTTTCCCCGTTTTGATCTGTTGCCTTTATAGGGCAGGTACCAGCTCGAAGTCCACTCCCGGGCGTTGCCCGCCATGTTCGCGACCCCGTATGCCGATGCCCCCTCAGGATCAAAAGAGGTTACCGGCATAAGCCCCTGGGTAAAGATTTTGAATCGCAATTTTATCTGCTCGCCGATTTTAGCGCTTCCCCAGAAATCGGCGCAGTTCAATTTACCGGGATCATACGCGTTTCCCCATGGATATATCTGTGTTCTACCCTCGCCCATGCCCGGAAGCTTCCCCGGGCCCCGGGCCGCTTTCTCCCATTCCTCTTCGGATGGAAGCCTTTTCCCCGCCCATTGCGCATACGCACGGGCCTCATAATAGGTCACCAGGACCGGCAGGTCTCCCTGATCCTCTTTATACGCGCCGCCTTCCCAGGACAGGGGAGGTTTACTATTGGCCTTCTCAATGAAAAATTTATACTCGCTGTTGGACACTTCATATTTATCGATATAATAATCAGCCAGATACGCCACCTGTTCCGGAGACTCGTCCCGGTCATAATTGCCGGAGCCGAAAATGAATTTCCCCTCAGGGATAAGCACCATTTCCTTGTTGTCCTTTGCAACGATCTTCGGACGGTAATCCCTTTCCTTTACCGGAGCGGACTCGGAATACTCTTTTTTACGCTGCTCCGGAGGCTTAAGCAGCCCGATATCCGTACCCGCCCGGATCAGGTGAGCATACATCCTATTCTTGAGTTTATAGGCGGCGACTGCGCGAAAGCGGTATGTATCTGACCTGACGTATACCACTGAAATAATATCAACCGTGCCGTACACGCCCCCTTCATGGATGATGTAATACGTTTTCTCCGCCGGCATTGCTTTAAAAAGCAGGGTAATGGCGCCCCCTTTTCTTACGGATTCAATCCTTCCCCGGATGTCAAATTCGGCCTCCGCGAAGATATCCAGGGCGACGCAGGCTGCCGCAATTATTGCAAACGCAAACGTGGAATTGCTCTTGTTGTTTGTTTTGTTCATATTAAAAAATCCATTATCCGGTGATGATCCTTCTGTCCGGCCATACAAGGCAGGATAACGATTTCCCGAATATCACGCCCGTGTCAATGCCGATTATGTTTCTCTCATCGTCGATATACACGGGGCTGTCGCCGCTGATGTATACGGTGGGTGTATGGCCGAATATGATCGTCTTGTCCCACCGCTTGTCCGCTCTGAAAAATTTTTCCCTGATCCAGATAAGGTCATGGTCATCCTGGGCGGACAGGACGTCCACGGCAGGATTGAGCCCGGCATGAACCGCAATGAAATCCTCCCCCTCATAATAGAGGCGGAGGCTGTTGAAAAACTCCTGATGATGTTTGGGTAATGCAAACGCGCCCTGATGGGAGATGTAGCTCCTGATCGTTGCATCCCCGCCGTTGTAAATGTAGAGGCCGTTTTGATCCTCGCCGCGAAGATAGCTCATAAGCATATCCTCATGGTTTCCCTTGAGAAAAACAGTCGCGGGGCCCGGGGTGCGGGAGGTGGAAACCAGGAAATCGATGACCTCATACGAATGGGCTCCACGGTCGATATAATCGCCTAAAAATATGATGGTATCATTCTCTTTGACATGCGTTTTAAGATTATTAAACAGATTAACCAGTCTCTTGAAATATCCGTGTATATCACCGATTATGTAATACATATGCCCTGATGTTTATCTCATTCCACAGAATAAGAATGCACGTCTCCCCATCCTTCATATTTTCGGCATCCAGCACCCCGAAGATCCAGTGTTTATGATATGATACGTACAGGTATTCCTTTTCATTTATGATTCGTATCGCCGATTGAAGATTCCCTATTTTCGATAATATAAAAGAGCCGGCGCCGGATTTCAATATATTTTGGAATTCAATCTCTGCGTCATAGGTTGACGATAATTTTTTGAAAAACAGATTATACTTCTTTCCCTGAATGGCTCTCCGCATGACATGGATATTTTTCACTCCGGGCATGCCGGGTATCCCCTTTTTATAATATACAATATCCCGGGTCGAACGGCCTTCGGAGAACAAAAACATTTCCTCCGGAAGCGAGTCTTCGCCCGTGCGGCCCTTCAGATTCTGCAGGACAACCGCGCGGAACTGATCCAGTATTGAAGCACTCTCGCCGCCGAGGTTTTCGCCGGTTATCTTTACGTAATACCTGCCGCGCCGGAAATAAAAACCCTTGACGGTTGCATAATCGTCATCGCCCGAATACCGGTTGGAATCGTTCCATCCGCGCTCAAGGCTGTATAAGCCGAATGAGTCCAGGGAAGAGCCGAATTTCAACAGCTCCACGCGCACGGTTTTACCGCTGTCGGACAAAGAGCGATACTCGGCGGTTGCCAGAACATCCGGGTCATACAGGGAATAAACTCTATCGGTCTTCTCGATTTCTTTATTGCCGTGTACGCTTGTCTGATTCGAAGACAACCAGCCCGGCATATCCGTGTCCCGGGGCAGAAGGTCGACAAGAGCCGCCCGCCGGGGGAGAATGCCGCATGACAGCGACAACAGCAGGGCTAACAGAAACCGCACGCTCATTTTCCGCTTAACGACTTCGGATTCATGGCATCCTGAAGGGCGTCACCCACAAGGTTGTATGCGGTAATAGTAATAAAAATGGCGAATCCGGGAATAAAAGTGAGCCACCAGGCGAAATCCATAAAATCCCTCGACTGTGACAGGATGTCGCCCCAGCTGGGAGTGGGGGGCTGTACGCCGAAACCGAGGAAGCTTAAAGAGGACTCTATAAGGATCGTCGATGCGATGCCGAAGGTGGCCGACACCAGAACCGGCGCCAGGGCATTGGGGAGTATGTGGCGGAATATGATCCACCGGTCCGCAGCTCCAACCGCCTGCGAGGCGACGACGAAATCCATTTCGCGAAGTTTCAGGAATTCGCCCCGCACGATTCGCGCTATGCCGGGCCAGCTCGTTATGCCGATCACCAGCATCACGCTCGCCAGGCTCGGGCCCCACAGCGCCAGAATCGTCAGTATAAGAAAGAATGTCGGGAAACACATGATGACCTCAATGATGCGCGATATGACCATATCGATCCAGCCGCCGTAATATCCGGCTATCGAGCCGATGATGATTCCGATCGCGACATAGATGATCACCGCGATGAAGCCGATGAATATGGAAACGCGGCTCCCGTAGATCATCCGCGCCAGAAGATCCCTCCCCTGCTCGTCCGTACCCATAAGGTGCTTTCGTGACGGCGGCACGACAATGGAATCGAGATCGTACTCGGAGTAGGAATAGGCGACAGGCGGAAACAGCTTAAAGCCCGTGAATTTCTCTTTGCTCAGGTCCGTGCCCTTAAGCTCTGCATATTCCTTACCGTTGGTTATTATATCGTAAAACAAGGGGAGGTATACCTTCCCTTCGGTGATATAGATATACGGCTTGTTGTTCGCGATAAGAGGCGCACACAGGGCCAGCAGAATAAGGGAGATCACGATCACCAGGCCGGCCAGGGCAAGCCTGTTCTTGCTGAATTCGCGCCATAAGACCCCCCAGTATCCAGCCTTCATATCTTCGCCTCCAGTCTGATCCGCGGATCAACGAGAGAGTATAAGAGATCGGCTGCCAGGATGCCCGCGAGCGTCAGTATAGCCGCTATAGTCGTAATGGCCATGATGACCGGGATGTCGCGGGACAGGATCGCCTCATACGCGAGCAGACCCATCCCCGGTATGGAAAAGATGGACTCCACAATAACGGTACCCCCCAGGAGGCCGGGGAGGAGAGTCGCCATTAAGGTTACCAGGGGAATGAGGGAGTTCCTGAAGGCGTGGATGAAGATTACCCTTTTGTTGGAAAGGCCCTTTGCGCGGGCGGTCATGATGTACTGCTGGCTGATCACCTCGAGCATGTTTGCCCTGGTGTAGCGCGCCAGGAACGCGAATTCGCCGTAGGTGAGGGTTATCACCGGCAAAACCAGGTGCCAGCAGAAATCGATGAGCCGGGGGATAAATCCCGCGCCGGCAGCCCAGTCGGAGCGTATGCCGCCGAGAGGAAAGAGATTCAGATATTCGCCGCTGGCCATGTACAGCAGCAGTATGAGTCCGATCCAGAAATGAGGGAGGGAATAGAGCAGAAAAAGAATAAGGCTCGACACGCGGTCAAACGCCTTGTCCTTTTTAACCGCGGACACGATCCCCATGGGGATCGAGATTATATAAATGATGATCATGGAAATGACGTTCAGGATAAGGGTGATCGGCAACGCTTCGCCGATGCGCGTGAGCACCGGTCTTCCGTCCTTGCGCGATATACCGAAATCAAGCCTGACGAATTTGGCGAGCCACTCCGCATATCCCACGATAACCGGCTTATCCAGCCCGTAGAGCTTTTTCTCCTGCTCGAGTATCTCCTGGGATATGGATCCGGCTTTGAGCGCTCCCTCCATTCCCAGCTTGAGCGTGGTGTAATCGCCGGGAGCGATCCGGATTATCGTATAGGATAACAGGGTTATCAAAAAAAGGGTGAGGAAGATGAGCAGGGTTCTTTTGACGATATACTTTTTCATTGGACTTTCCGCACCTTCCATTCGAGAAAGTTCAAACCCCGCGTATGAACCAAAACATTCTCGAAACGCCTGCTTACCGCAACCAGGGCAGGCGTGGTGAAAAGGAATGTATACGGCTGCTCATGGTGGAGGATCTCCTGGAACCGGTGATACATTTTTATTCTTATCTTTTCATCAAACTCCAGCCTGGTTTTTTCGATGATACGGTCCGCTTCCTTGTTGCTGAAACCGATATAATTTGATCCTCCCTTGATCTGGGAAGAATGCCATATCTGATAGGGGTCGTCCTGAAAATCGGGGTCGGACCATCCCAGCGCCGTTGCATCGAAATTCCTGCTCTGAATCTTCTGCAAAAAAACAGCCCACTCAAATCTGTTTATATCCATTTGAATGCCGACCTTGGATAGGTCTTCTTTCATTATGCTCCCCAGCCGCTCGGCGAACCTGCTCCCGGAGGAGATGGTAAAGGTGAAGGAAAATTTTTTTCCGTCCTTGTCAAGGATGCCGTCGCCGTCATGATCGACCCAGCCCGCCTGTTTCAGGAGCCTTACCGCCCGTGCCGGGTCATACGGCCATGGCTTGATATCCCTGTCGTAGCTTTTGCCGAATATGTAGAAAGGACCGGAAACTATCTCGCCAAGACCGAAGAGGAGCTTGTCCCGGATATCCCTTCTGTTTATGAGGAGGGTCATGGCAAGGCGCACCCGGCGATCCTTGAAAAAGATCCGGTCTTCGTTCCAACCGACGTAGCTGAAGGTGGACAGGTAATATTTAAGCTTGTAAAAATGCTCATTAAACCTTTCCGAGCCTGTCTGCCGCGCCCATTCAATCTCGCGCAGACCCATGACGTCAATATCTCCTTTCTTGAGCATCTGAAAGGCGGCGCTGGGATCAAATATGATCTTATACACCACCCTCCTGATCATCGCCTTTTTTCCGCGATAGCCTTCGTTGCGGACAAGGGTGATATTCCTTCCCGTGTCCCATCGTTCAAACGTATAGGGTCCGGTGCCGACGGGGAAGCGGCCGTTCTTATGGGTATTGAAATCAGTGCCGTTGTCGAAAATATGCCTGGGCACGATCGGCATGCCGCCGCAAAAAATGAGAGCCAGGTAGTACGGCCGTGAATAGAGAAATTCGATCGTGTATTTATTTATCTTCCGGCAGCTTTTTATATCGATGTAGTAGACCTTAAGCTGGGCGCTCGCTACCTTCGGATCCATGATCTTTTTGTAGGAATAGACAACATCATCGGCCGTCAGCTCTATTCCATCGCTCCAGTAAACGCCCTTTTTTAAAAAAAAGCGGAATTTCATTTTATCCGGCGAGATTTCCCATCGCTCCGCCAGCATCGGTATTACCTCAAGGGTATCGTAATCCCGATCCACCAGTGTTTCGTAAATTCGCAGGTTTATGGCATGGGAAGAGGCATCCGTGGCGGTGATGGGATTCAGGGTATCCGGTTCTGCCCCAAGATATAACTTGATGGTATGAGGATCCTTTTCAGGGAAGAGTCCGGCGCATCCGACCAACAGTAACAATATTCCGGATATAGTAATCAAGAACCGGACATGAACTTTTAATTCAGTCATCATATAATATCGGCCGTAGATTGCGGGCTTATTGCTATCCAGCAATTGCTCGGAAAGCATAATACATATGTGCAGATTGACTGTCAAGAAATATAGAGTTACGGCGTGGAGTAAGTCTCTAAGACGCTGCTCTGCGTCTGCTCTTTTTTTGCTCGCTCAATACAACCAGGGCATCAGCCACGACCGGCTTGCTTCCCCGTATGATCAGCGGATTGATGTCGATCTCCGCTATCTCGCTGTGCTTATATCCAATATCGCCGATGCTTACCAGGGCATTGATAAGATCATTCCGGTCAACGGCAGGGCTTCCGCGGAATTCATCAAGGAGCTTTTTCATGCGGATCTCGCCGAGCATCTCCTCAGCATCCACCTCGGTTATGGGAGCCACGCGAAAGCTCACGTCCTTGATCACCTCGGTGAAGATCCCGCCGATTCCGAACATAACGCAGGGGCCGAACTGGGGGTCCCTGCTCAAGCCGATGACGAATTCGCGCTCTCCCCGTATCATTTCCTGAACGAGGACACCGTCGAGCTCAAACCCCTTGCCGATGATCTCATCATACGCATTCCGGACCTCTTTTGCGCCCGTCAGGTTGAGTTTTACCAGGCCCATCTCGGTCTTATGGGCGGCCTTGTCCGAGCAGCCCTTGAGAACGACGGGATATCCGATCTCGTTCGCATAGGCGACCGCCGCTTTCCGGGAACGGGCCAGCTTCTCCCTGGTGATCGGAATGCCGACTGATTGGATCACCTGCTTTGAATCGTATTCAGAAAGCGTTTTCTGGCCGCGCCTGATGGCCTTCTTGATGATTTTTTCCACGACGGATACTCCTTCTTCCGCTGATAATGTCCAAATATTAAAAAATATCCTTATCTGGCAAGAAGTTTTACATTTTTTTATCCTAAAATGCTCAAACCCTCAGGTTAAATTCTATCCCCATATCACCGGTCAATTCTCTCGGCCCCCTAAATCCCCGGAGGGGGACTTGGAAAGTATGTATTATTATAAGGAAATACATTGAAATAATATGTCATTGTTCTTAGAAAGCAATGTTAGCCGGCAGAAATTTTTAAGTCCCCCTCCGGGGGATTTAGGGGGCTGAAAGGCTCAATTGAAAGATGTGGGTAATGGATAGCTGAGGGGGTTGGGGGGTCTAAAAAGCAGATACATGCGCAGAAATTAAGAGGATGGCCTCATTTAAACAGGTCAAGCTGGGAATCATCTATTTTTGACTTTTTTCTCTCCCGCCTGCCCTGAAGCAACAGTGTCTGCTCCAGCCGGTCAAGAAGCGGGCTCCGCTCCTGAGCCAGCACCCTCCCCTTAACCGCGCGCTTTTTCGCATAGGTGAGATAGAGATTTTTCACCGTTCGGGTGACACCGACATAGAAAAGCCGCTCCTCTTCAGCAAGCTCCAGGCCGGTCTTTTTGCCGAAAAGCTCAAAGGGGATTATTCCCTTCTCGCAGCCGGGGATAAATACGGTGTTAAACTCCAGCCCCTTGGACGCGTGCAGGGTTATAAGGGATACCGCCTCAGCCCGCTCATCCCGGTCGTCAAAACCTTGCCGCAGGGAGAGAGCCCTGAAAAACTCCTGATAGTCATTGCCGTACTGTCCTGAGAAGGAGGCGGTCCGCGCAAGGGCATCATCCCCGGCGCCGCCGATCACCATAATGAATTTGATCACGTCAGATACCACGTCCCCCTTTCTGATCATCTCGCGCACATCCTCGGCCACTTCAGAAGAGACAGCCGTTTCCGGAATACGGTAATATATCTTTTTTAAGGATCGCATTGCCGAGCGGTACGGCTCCTGCCTGAACAGGGGCTCGGTTTCCGCCATCTGGTACGGAATCGCGTGATTGCGGAAGGCCTGGACGAGCTCTTCAAACATTAAGGATGCTCTGCAGAGGACGGCGAAATCGGCAAAACTCACGTTCTGCTCAAGCGCGTCTCCGTCGGTAATGCCGCTGTCGATGGAAAAACTCCGCACCCCGCCGAGAGAACCCTCTATGGTCGCGGCTATCCAGTCTGCTTCGCTCCGGTCGGATTCCGTCTCCTGAATCCGTATTTTCATATCGAGGTTTTTTCCGGCAAGGGCACTCGCTCTTCCCAGAACCTGGCCGGCGGCGCGCATCACCGTATCGGGGCAACGGAAACTCTTATCCAGGTGAAGAAGCTTGATGCCCGGGTAATCCTCGGCCATCATCGTCATGAATCCCGGATCAGAGCCTCTGAACCCGTATATGGCCTGGTCAGGATCGCCGATGACGAAAAGATTGGGGCTCGAATCGCCGGCGAGAAGCTTCAGGAGATCATACTGGCCGGCGTTGATGTCCTGAAATTCATCCACCAGAATCCAGTTGAATCGCTTGCGGTATCGTTCAAGGATCTCGTGGTTTTGCTTGAATAAAAGCACCGGAAGGTATATGAGATCGCTGATATCAACGGCATTCATTTTTTTTAGGATTTCATTGTACCGGTCAAAAATATATTTTATATCTTCAACCGGCTTGATTCCCTGCTTAACCGCCTCGATATCCCGGGCCGCCGCATCAGCCTTTTTTTCTTCTTTCAGAATATCTCGAATATCGTCATCATCCATAATGTAGAAATCCGCTCCTCTTCCGACTTCTGAATGATGCTCTCTCAGTATCGAAAGGCCAAAGGCGTGGAAGGTGCTTATGGTCAGATTCTCCAGCGAAAGGAACCGCTGAATCCTCGTGCGCATCTCCATCGAAGCCTTATTGGAAAAGGTAAGCGCCAGGATATTCTGCGGCTGGATATTTTTCACCGTGACCAGATGGATGATCCGCTGCGTCAAGATGCGCGTCTTGCCCGTGCCCGGGCCTGCTACAATCATGCAGGGGCCTTGTCCGTGCTCGATGCCGGTCCGCTGTCCGCTGGTGATGCCTTCCGCGGCATCATGCAGGGGAGCATCCGCGGCTTTGGCCGGCGATATTCCCGCATCCCTGAGCAGCCGGCGGAATTCTCCGATGTCGAATTTTAGAAATGTCCTCTTCCCCGGCAGCTCTGCCGGGGCGCTGCCCGCCGGGGTGAAAAGGCTCGTGCCGGAAAACGATCGGGCCTCATCCTCGCCGAACACCTTTATCCTGCCGAATTCGCCGTCATATCCCTCCTCAATAACGACCTCGTTTTCCCTGAGCCTCCTGATCCCCTCCGCCAGGGGCTCGCCGCCCGCTGCATGAATCTCGTCAAGGGTGGCGTAAAGCAGGATATAAAACTCCGAGCCCAGGGATCTCACCAGCCGGTGGTATTCCTTCATCACCCTGGAGGACTTGCCGGTCTTCTGATGCAAAAGCTCTGCTAAAAGCTCCGGAAGCTCTGTTATAGAATGGAAAGCGGATTTATCTGCCGGCCCGCCCGGCGCAGGCCGGTCCGCAAGCTCCGCGACCCGGTACATGACTCCCCTGGTCACGGGCTTTCCGCACACGGTGCATACCCCTTTGTGCATTGCGGTCTCCAGCGGATCCCACCGTATGCCGCACTTCCGATGGCCGTCATAATGATACTTCCCCTCTTGGGGGAAAAACTCGATGGTTCCGGAAAACCCTTCATTATGTTTTAAGCCGCGGTATATGGCGTCATAGCCCAGTTCGGCGTCAAACAGGTTCGCCTCGCGGCCCAGCTTTTCCGGGGAATGAGCGTCCGAATTGGAAACGAGATTAAACCGGTCTATAAAGCTGCACGTCCGGTTCATGGGAGGGTCGCTTGAAAGCCCGGTCTCCAGAGCGAACAGATGCCGCGTGAGGTCGTCGAAGCACTCTTCGATGCTGTCGAATCCCGATTTCGATCCGAGCACCGAAAACCAGGGGGTCCATATGTGGGCCGGTATGAGAAAGGAGCTATCCGAAGATTCAAGAACCATTTCAAAAAGAATCTTCGAGTCAAGACCGAGAATGGGTCTGCCGTCGGATCTGATATTCCCCATTTTGTCGAGCCGTGATTGGAGCTTTTCCGCTGTTTTAAAATCGGGGAATACGCACAGGTTGTGCACCTTGCGCACACTGCCGTTTTTCTTGTAGATGTTGCTGATCTCCCCGGTCAGGACAAAGTATACGTCAGCCGGCATATTTTTACCCGATAAGCGGCGCGATTCCTCGAGCCGGTAATCGCTTTTGAGCCGATACAGCCCGTTGTCTGCCGGTTCGAGCTTTTCCTTGAGCTCGGCGAGCCACCCGGGATGGACGCAGTCCCCGGTGCCGATCAGATCAATGCCTTTCAGCCTGGCCCAGTACTCCAGGTGCTCCGGAACCAGATGGCTGCTGGTTGCTATTGAAAAGTGCGAATGGATGTGAAAATCGGCAATAAATTTCAACGAAGCCTCCAGCGGGGTTGTTTAAAAAGTCATGTTATATTCTCGCAAAGACGCAAAGAGAGTATCTTTTTAGATAGCCCCGCTCCGTAATGATGATTTTATTAAGGAATACGGATATATATAGTAAAGAAAAAAATAATTTACAACGAGAATATGCTTCTGATAATTGAAATTAATCACCGAATGCCAATTATTGTAGAACTAATATGCTTGATTGCCGATCAATATATACAAATAGTCAGGCTGTCGATTTGAAAAATTGGCAGCTCGGGTGTATTTAATATAACAAAATGATATACTTTTCCTCTATTCTTATTATATTAATTTAATAACTCGAGTTAGGCGAAAATTCATTTAAGAACTCCCTCCCCCTTGACGGGGGAGGGCTGGGGTGGGGGTGAGAAAAGTTAATGATATACAGTTCAGTGTATTTTGTGAAGCAATTACGAAAGAATCAAACAAAAGCAGAAAAAACACTATGGGAATAGTTAAAATCAATGCAGTTAAGGGGACTGAAATTCAGGCGAGAGCAGCCAATAGGTTCATATTCTGCTCTAATCACCCTCCCCTAACCCCTCCCATCAAGGGAGGGGGATAAAAAAATCGCCTAACTCAAGTAATAATAAAAAATTAAGCCGGGCAAACATCATGGGAAAAAAAATTAAAGCGCAGTCTAAATTGCTCCTGGAGATTCTTCCGGATTCCGTAAGCCCTGAAGATATCCCGGAAATATTCCCGCGGAGCAAATTTCAATATTTTAAGAAAAATAGCATAAAAACCGCATTCATAGTCTCATCGGAGCCGGTAGATTCGCAGATCTACCATGCGATCGTCGGCGTATTCAATAATAACGGACTCGCGGTTTTAGGCTTTTATCTGGATAGCTTTGATGAATCCCGGTTTGACACGCTACGGGGAGCCGTACAAGACCTCAAAAAATCGCTTGCCCGGGGAGGATGCATGGTGATCTCTTATAAGAGCAAACATGCCCTGTCCTTCATCGCCTCGCTGTACGTATATAATGGAAAGGCTCCGGATGAAGCTGCGGCTCATGTGAGAAAAATCAAACGGGATGATTCAGGAATTGATGTAAATAAAAATTTTTTGCACAAATTCCATGAATATGTTACGCATTCCGGTGGAGCGAAAAATATAATACCCAATGCCATACAGATTGATACTTCTGCCGAACGGCCGCAGGCAAAAGAAATGCCCCGGCAACCGAAGACCAGCAAGACCGCATCCCGGACCACGACGGCCGATGCAGCGTTAATGAAGACCGGGCCGTTTTATAGATCCATCAGGTTCAAGCTCATATCCATAATATCCATTATCATAATGGCTTCTCTGGCGGGGATGATATTCCTTGCCACCCGGTTCTTTAAAAACGACAACAGGATCCGCATACAGGAAAACAACCTTCAGCTGGCCGAGGTCATGGCGCTGAAGATAAAATCCGAAATCGACAAGTACAAGCTCATATCCTCAGTGATGCTGGAAGAGGGAGGTAAAGGCGGCGTGTCCGGATACCGGAGCCTGATCTCAACCGGAGAAAAGGAGGTGATCTTCTCGGGAATTATGCAGGAAACCGGGAAGAACAAGCAGAAATTTATCAAGACCTATTACAACAAACCGCTGATGAACCGGCATGCGATCAGCGAAAAAGACATCGTAAATCTCAACAATACGAGCAATAAAATATACGGCCTGTCTCTCTCCGGCGAGAGCATCATCAACAACATATCGCCCTACTTTAATCTTCCGGTCCTTGTTCTGAGCTTTCCGTACGAGCAGGGCGCGGGCGGTTCGGTTCGTTCGGTTATGGTCTCATTCATCAAGCTCGAAAATCTCCTGAAGACCTTCAAAACCACCGGGATCATAAAGGCCTTCATGGTAAATTACAAGGGCGATGTCATTGCGCATCCTGATGTCAGCCAGGTCTTGAGCGGCCCCAATTTTTCAACCATACCCATCTGCCGTCTGATGATGAAAAGCAAGATCGACAACGGACAGACACAGTACCGCGATGCCGCGGGAGTATATTATCTCGGCTCATTTAAAAAAATCGATTCAGAGGGGTTCGGCATCATAGCCGCCGCCAGGGAAAAGGAGGCGTTTCAGGCGGTTTACCAGATACAGGAGCGGAATATGATCATAACCGGCATGGTGCTCACCGGCGCCATTCTGTTCATATTTTTCTTCGGGAAAACCATCACTTCCCCGATCATCAAACTCGTGGGCGCGACGAGACAAATCATCCAGGGCCAGTACCATGTGGACATCGCACCGAGCACGAAGGACGAAATCGGCCAGCTCACCAGCACGTTCATTGAAATGGGGAAGGGACTGGAGGAGCGGGAAAAAATAAAGGCAGCTTTCGGTAAATTCGTGAACAAGGACCTGGCAGAGGCCGCCCTCAGGGACGAGATACGGCTCGGCGGCGAGCGGAAAAACGTAACCATACTTTTTTCCGATATCCGATCGTTTACGGAGATATCCGAGCGTCTGGAGCCGGAACAGGTTGTCGAATTCCTCAACGGCTATATGACGAGAATGGTCTCCTGCGTTGAAACGATGAAGGGCATCGTCGATAAGTTCATCGGCGACGCCATCATGGCTGTGTGGGGCACTCCAATATCCAGGGGCAATGACGCGGAAAACGCGGTAAACAGCGCACTGTTGATGCGGATGGAGATCATGAAACTCAACCGGGAGCGAAGCGGACCGCAAAAACCGGCGATCAGGATAGGATGCGGGATCAACACGGGAACCGTACTCGCGGGCCAGATCGGATCGGAAAACCGGATGGAGTATACGGTTATCGGCGACCCCGTCAATCTGGCGTCGAGGATCGAATCGCTCAATAAGCCGTTCGGCACCGATATCCTGATCAGCGAAGACTCCTACCGGCTCGTACGGGATATCTTCGCAGTCGAGAAGATGAAGCAGATCAAGGTCAAGGGGAAGATGGAGCAGCAGCAGATATACGCGGTCCTCGGCAGGCTCGACGACCCGGGCAGACCGAAATCCCTTGCCGAGCTTCAGGCGCTGCTGGGAATAGAAAAGCCGGCGTCGGTCTCCGATGAGGAGCTGGTGAAGATGCTTGATCACGGTGAAGAAAAGTATGAGATTATCCAAAAGTGATCTTATCGCCGGCTCAATCGGCGCGTTCGCGCTGGCGACACTCTCCTACCTCCTGTATGCCGAGATGACCTCCAGATCCGGACGGGGAAGCACCGAGTTGATCGGCGCCATTAATTCAACACGAAACATCGCGGAGCGAAAATTCTCCGCCCAGGTAGTTTGGGACGAGGTTGAAAAAAACGCCTCGGTGTACAATTTCGACACCATCCGCACCGCCGACCAGTCAGAGGCGATCATCAGGCTCAAGGACGGCACCGAGATCACGCTCAATGAAAACAGCATGGTACTCCTGTCGCTGTCCGAAAAGGAGTTTGACATTCAATTCATGCAGGGAGCCATCAATGCCAAACAGGCTGCGGTAAAAACAGCCGGAGCTCGAACCGTGAACATTTCCTCCGGCGGATCGATAATCACGCTTAAAAACGGCGATGTGAGCCTGTCCCAGGATAGGGACAAAGGGCTCAATCTTACGGTGAGCAGGGGCACGGCAGCCTTTTTGTCGGAAAAGGGCGAACAAGTCCTCACTGAGAACCAGAATATACAATCGGGAAAAGACGGCATCAAGCTCTATGACCTGACCGTCAAGCTCATTCTTCCCGAGAAAGATGCATATATCCCCATCGGAGCGGACCAGGCTGCGGTGCGCTTTATCTGGGAACTGCCCAAGGGCGGTTTCACCCCCTTTCTTGAGATCGCGAACAATCCATCGCTCGCAGACCCGATTATTAAAAAAAGGGCTGCCGGCAATGCGGCCCCCGCATACCTTCCGGAAGGAATCTACTACTGGCGGGTTACCGCCATCAACAACGTCACTAAAAAGGTCGAAGCGAGCGAGATACGCAGGCTTTCAATTCTGGACAACAGGCCGGCGGAGCTCATTGCGCCGGCGAACGGATCAATCATACAATACCGGGACGCGAATCCGATGATCAATTTCATATGGTCCCGGAACGAATCCGTTTCCCGCTACGGCCTCACCGTGTCAAGAAAAACGGATATGTCCGATGCCGTGGCGAACACGATTGTCGACGGCACCAAGATATCGATCAACAGCCTCGGCAAAGGAGTTTATTACTGGAAAATCGCCAGCGTCCCCGAGGTGGCGTACGGTCAGAAAAGCGCTGAATCCGCGGTCCATACCTTTACGGTCGCAAAGATCGATAAGCTTCCGCCTCCGGAGCCCGTATATCCTCCGGAGAACAAATCAATTCATCCCCTGGCGATAGTCCGGAAAGGGCTGAACTTCACCTGGCTCAAGGATTCCTCCATCCCGCAGACGCAGATCATGATTGCCGCGGATAAGGACTTCAGCAAAGTGATAGCAAATAAAACGAGCACGGACAATTCTATCCGCATCACCGACAGCCTGAAAGAAGGAGTGTATTACTGGAACCTACGGGGACTGATGAGCGACGGATCTTCCACGGATTATTCGTCCGCTTTTCGCTTCAGGGTCGCCACGGAAGGCGCCCTGCGGCTCGTGGAGCCGAACGACAATGCAATTCTGATTGATAACAAAGGCAGAGGTATCCCGATTACCTTTTCATGGATAAAATCCGAGCTCGAAGGCGGATATCTGCTCCGAATATCAAAGGACAGGAATTTCTCCTCTCTGGTTAAAGAGCTGCCGGCCGCCGATACATCGACGGAGATGCCCCGCATCGAGGACGGCACCTATTACTGGCTCGTCAGACTGATCGACGAAAAGGGCGCCGGCATACTGTCCAGCCCGGTTTATTCGTTCAAGGTTGTCGGCAAGCTCGGGCTTCCGGTCGCCGTTGAGCCGAAATCGGGAAGCACCGTTAACATGGTCAAACAGGACGCCCTTGAGCTCCGGTGGGCTGCGGTAAAAGGAGCGAACCTCTACCGGGTCGGGCTCTTTCAGATCAATAATGGGATCCAGCATTCTATTGCGGCCGTGGAGACGGCAGACACCGCGTATCGGTTCCCCGACCTGAAAAAACTGGATGAAGGACGGTTCTTCTGGAGCCTCCGGGCTCTGGATGCGGATTCGACGTCCCGCCGCGTGATACGGAAAAGCGACGAGGCACGGATGGAATTCGAGATCACGCTGGGCGGCGAGAAAAAAATCAAAATAAAATCCCCAAGGATACTCTATTTAGAATGAAGGGCATAAATTCCAAGCTGGCATCTGCGTCCCTGCTTGCGCTTGTCATAATCTTTGCGTCCGTTGCGCAAGCGCAGGCACGGGAAACGGCGAAGCCCCTGCGCCTTGTCTGGGAAGCAATCGAGGGCTACGAGAAGTATCAAGTCCAGATTATGGATGCATCGGGGAATATCGTGCTGGACCGGGCCGTCGACGCCAACTATGTCGAATTTATTCTTCCCCTGGGCGCGTACAAATTCAGGATAGCGGCTATCAATAAATTCGACAAGATCGGCTTCTGGTCCGATTGGGACACGTTTGAGATACGTCAGAAAATAAAATATGAATTCTTCACCAACGATTATGTGGAGCGCGTGGGTCTTAAGATAAGCGGCGGTGCGGCATATACCATGCTCCTCTCCCCCTGGAATAAACTATATCACGACACGTACAATAATTACATTCTCACCATCGGATTCCATCTCGGAAATTCAAAGTTCTTCAAATCCTCAAACTTTCTGCGTTTTACCGGGATAGAACTTGAAGGATGCTATAGCTTGTTACATAACAAAAAAAGCATAATCTTAAGCTCAAGTTTGAAGAACCTCAGCGGCGGCCTGAATCTTTTTATCAAGACGAACTTAAAAATTCCGCTGAATTTTTACCTGACCGCAGGCGGAGGCATAAACATCACGGAGCAACAGAATCTCAGATACTATTTCAATGTAGGTCTTCCGCTGAAAGCGATCGTAAAATCCCAGGATCCCTACGGCAAAGTCGGCGCATCCGTGGAATTGAACTTCCTGTACGCATTGAGCCTCAACGTCGGAGCGGACTATTACATGATTTTCTACCGTGACAAGCCGCTGAGCAGCCTTCGCTATTTTGCCCTCGTCGGGGTGAGGATCTGAAACCATCAGGGAGCCTATGTCCAGGAGAACCGGGCTTCGCCCTGGTGGACGCTGTTTGTTAAACAGCCGAGCCTGAACAGGCGCTCCACCTCGTACGCGACGAGATCCTTGTCAAATCCAGAATTTGCAATTACGAATTCAATGAACTGGGCGACGCCCGTGCCGTTCGTGTCCTTGGCCGAATAGTGCTCCACCAGCTCATCATTGACCATTTTCAGGTTGAACACAAATGAATTGAGGGTGCTTATCATGCGCTGATATTCCTCGGACAGGGTTTCGCCCCGCTTCTGCTTCTGTACCGCATCATATAAGCGGCTGTTGACTCCCTTATTGAATTCGGCGACTATCCGGTCGATCTGGTGCCGCTTCAGGGAGACGGTTTCGCAAACCGCCTGATTGGCATCGTACTTGTCCCAGTCGCTGGTAAGGATTCTGATGCCGTATGATTCCGCCTTATCGCGCACCTCCGTTCCCGGAAAGGGCGACAGGATATGGAACCCGTAATTCGCGCACAGCGTTCGGGCAAAATCCATGGATTGGCGTACCGTCTCCGGGGTCTCGCCCGGTAATCCCATGATGTATGATGCCATGGGCTCGATCCCCGCCTCCACGCACACCTTCATCGCTTCTCTTATTTTTTCCAGCGTCGTCTTCTTCTTTATGCTGTTCAGAATCTCCTGTACGCCGCTTTCGACGCCGAAGCAGAGCATGGTGCACCCGGCCGACTTCATGATCCGGAGCAGCTCCTCATTGACCGTGTCGACGCGGGCAAAGGCCGTCCAGGTATGCTTAATGCCCCTCCGCATGATCTCTTCGCATATCAGGATGCACCTCTTCCTGTTTGAGGTGAACAGATCATCCACGAAATTAATCTGTTTGAAACCCATTTTTGAAAGCATCTCAAACTCATCGACGACGCGCTTCACGTCGAAATAACGCACCCTTCTGCCGACCATCTTGGACCCGACGCAGAATATGCATTCATAGGGACAGCCCCGCGAGGTCAGCATGTTAAGCGGCATGCCCAGGGCCTTGTACTTGCTCAGCTGTACAAGGTGGCGCGCCGGATAGGGAAGTATATTGATATCCCTGATGAAATCCCGCTTTTCATTATGGATGACGACGCCGTTTTCCCGGTACGATATGCCCCGTATCCCGCGATGGGCCGCGCCGTCGTCCAGATTATTGAGCAGCTCGTCGCAGGTCTCCTCGCCCTCTCCCCGGATGATATAATCTATGAAGTCGTTCTCGGATAATATTGCCTGAGCGTCGAACGAGACATGGGGCCCGCCCATCATGATGGCCGCGTCGGGGGATTCCTCGCCGTAAGCCCCGAGTATCCTGAGCGCGGCTTTGATGTTCATGGTAACGCCGGTTGACCCGATCACGTCCGGCTTGAATTCACGGACCATCCTTCGCACCCGCGCCCGGGAATAGGGATTTACGATGTAATCGTCGATAATGACTTCGAATCCTTTTTCCAGAAGATATGCAGCCAGGGACATAAGCCCGAAGGGAGGCGTCGGGAGCTCCTCCATCGGATACGGTGGGTTTATCAACAATATCCTTTTTTTCATAAACAGACTCCTTTAAATTCACCAGCGTCGAGGGTTGCCGCTTTTTTTCGTTATAAAAAACCACAATCCTAATAATGTCAAGAAATTCCTGCACTCATTAATCAGCCTATAACCTTTTTGATCATATCAATATCATTGGTAATAAAGCCGTCGACCCCAATTTCCTTGAGCCTGCGGGCCTTTTCTTCGCTGTTGACATCCAGGACATACACGGGAATTCCGCGTAATTGCGCTTTACGGATAAGTCCCGCATTCGCTATATAGGAAGCGCCGATCATCTCAGCTATTATCAGGGCATCTGCCTTGAATTTATTTGCACAGTCTAAAAGGCCGCTTTTAAAAAGCGCGTAGAAACCTATTATGCCGGAAAATGAAAAGGAGGCGGCTATTTCCGGATTTTCCCTGCGCATGACTTTTATAGCACGGCCGTTGAAGCTTGACACCAAGACCCTGTCGAAGGCGTTCATCCAGGCCAGGGTAGTGCAGAATTCATGCACAAGATCAATGCTTTTATCATTCAGGTCGAAATTGAATCTCTGATGAGGAAAGGCTTCAAGCAGATGCATGATCTCAGGGAAAACCGCCTCATCCCCTTCCCCTGCGCTTCCCGGTGCAGCGGACTCCTGGTGCCGAACGCGCAGCTGCTCAAGGCTGCACGAGGCTATTCCTGCCTTCATCAACTCTTTATCATAATAAACGGAATCCGACACGGCGATTATTTTTTTATCCCGGGTAAGAAAAATATTCGTTCTGATTACGTCAGAACCGAGAGAAACCGCGTTCCTAAAATTTCGTATTGTATCCTCCAATAGATGAGGCTGGGCGCTGCCGGTCGTAAATAGTACCGGCTTTGTTTCAAAAAAATTTTTCATATATCAATTCGCTGTGTTTCACACGAATGGACGCTGATATAAGCTGAACGCCACGTCAAACCACTTTTTTTATTTTTGACATTATTCATAACTTCAGGCATAATAAGGGAACCGCCGATTCACGCAGATGAACGCGTGAATCGGCGGTTCCATCTCCAAAAATTACTGTTGACAAAATACCGTTTTATGAAAATTTATTAATCCTGAACTCAACCATCCGATAAAGGCGATATTTTACAGAATGACATCAGATAACGCTGAAGCACATCATACATCCGGCAAAAAATCGATTTCCAACTTGCTTAAAAAGTTATTTAAAAAAAATAACCGGGACATTCTGAAATCAGCTGATTATGAGAATTTAGATGTCTTCCGCAGATACATGATTCGGGGGGTACTGAAGCTGTCTGACCTCAATGCCCGCGACATCATGATCCCGCGGGTCGATATCGTGGCCGTGGATTCCAAAACAGAGCTCAAGCCCTTATTAAAAATGGCGTTGAAAGCAGGCCATTCCCGCGTTCCGGTATATGAAGAAACAATAGATCATATCATCGGCATCGTATATGTGAAAGATCTGCTGAAGCTCTTCATTGAAAAATCGAGGAAAAAATTCCAGCTAAAAAAAATAATGCACGATCCCTATTTCGTTCCGGAAACCATGAAACTGGATGAGCTCCTCCTTGAATTCAAATTCCGCAGGCTTCACATTGCGGTGGTGGTCGACGAATACGGCGGCGTAAGCGGCATTGTCACCCTTGAGGACATCCTCGAGGAGATTGTGGGGGACATCATCGATGAATTCGACAGTGCCGAGCTTCCCGAGATTGAGAAGACGGGGGAGAACGCCTATGAAGTAGATTCCCGGATGCCCATCGCCGATTTCAACGAAATAGCGGGACTCAGCCTCTCCCCGGAAGGATTCGATACCATCGGCGGATACGTTCTTGACCTGTTCGGGAAAATACCGGAAAAAGGCGAAACCATTAAAGACGAAAACGTATCCTTCACGATAAAGGATATCAGCGGCACCGTGATAAACCGCATCACCGTTACTATAGCGAACCCCCAATAGCTTTCTGATGGAAATTCTCAAAACCACCGGCGTAGCGCTCTCCGCACATCCCTCAGGCGAGGCTGATGTCGTCTGCAACTATTACACGAAGGATCACGGGAAAAAAAAGTTCATCTTCAAGGGACTCCGGAAAAGCAAAAAACGCTCCCGCTCCGCGGTGGAGCCGGGCGCGGTTACGGACATTGTTTATTATTCCCGCGATGACCGGGATTGCTGCATCGCTAATGAATTCCATGTGCGGAAGTTCCCCGCATCGATAACCGGCAATCTCCGGAAAATCCTCCATCTCTATTTTATGCTTGAAGCGGCCGACAAAACGTGCGGATACAACATCGCCGACGAAGGAATTTATAAACTGATCATCACCGGCATGGACGCCCTTTCAAAGACGGATTTCCCGGTCCATTGTTCAGCCTTCTTTATGTTCCACTTAATGAAAAATCATGGGATACTGTCTGATCTTCGGTCGTGCAAATTATGCGGGAAGAATGAATTCCTGCGATTTGCCCTGGATATAACGGATCTGCGGCCGGTATGCGGCGAATGCCTGCTCCTTGCACCCTCGCTGCCGCAGCTCAAAAATTCGCTGCTCACTAAAAGCACGGGCGAATTCATCCAGTCATGCCTCATCCGGAAATTCAGCTCAATAGATCACGGGAAATACCCGGAAGGGGATATCCAGGACCTCATGCTTACGGTCGCGCGCTTTGTTGAAAATTATTATCATACTGAACTAAAATCAAAATCGCTTATTATTCACCGGTAAACGACGGCTTCCTTTTTTCCAAGAAAGCCTTGACCGCCTCGACATGATCCTTGGTACGGGTGGCTGCAAACTGGTAGCTGACCGCCACGTCTGTAGTGAGCTCAAGAGGCTGGCCGCCGATCTGGTTCATGGCCTTCTTGATGATGCCCACGGCTGCCGGAGCGCGCGCGAGACGCCGCGCAAGCTTCTTCGCCTCCGGAAGGAGCTGATCGGCAGCCACCACTTTTTCTACAAGTCCGATACGGTGCGCCTCCTGTGCATCGACGAGCTCCCCGGTGTAGCACAGGTACCGCGCCATGCCCGGCCCCACGATCTTCGGAAGCAGGCACATGCCGATCTCGGGAACAAGACCCATCCGGACAAAGAATTCACCCAGCTGCGCACTTTCGGCCGCTATCCGGAAATCGCACAGGAGCGTCATCTCGAAACCGGCGCCCAGGGCAAACCCATTGATGGCCGCTATAGTGATCTTGTCCAGATTATACAAATCCATGTACAAATTGACCAGGGGATCGAAGTATTCCTTGAACTCTTTAAGGCTCATGTTCCTCAGCGGGTCGATATCCAGGGCTACGTCGCCGCCGGCTGAAAAGTGATCCCCGGATCCGGTGAAGATGACGGCACGGATTCCCTTTTCGCTCTTTACGTCCGCATAAGCCTTCTGCAGCCCCTCGAACAGCTCCGGACTGAAGGCGTTCATCTTATCCGGCCGGTTGAATGTCACGATTGCGTAATTTTCCTCTACGGTAACGATACAGCTTCCGTATTCGCGCGTTTCTTCTGGCATTGTATCCTCCCTCATACTCGTTCAAAAATAGTAGCCGGCGCCTGGCCGCCGCCGGTGCAGAGGGTTACCAGAGCGTATCTGGCCTTGCGCCGGTGCAGCTCGTGAATTGCGGTGACCGCGAGGCGGCATCCGCTGTTGCCCACCGGGTGCCCCAGCGCCAGCGCGCCGCCGTTGACGTTGAGCTTCGCCGTATCCGCCCTGAGCTCTTTTATCCAGGCCAGGGGTATGGGCGCAAAAGCCTCGTTTACCTCGAAAAGATCAATATCCTCCATGTTCAGGCCTGCTTTTTTGAGCACGAGGGGCGTGGCCGTTATAGGACCGGTAAGCATGAGTACGGGGTCAGAGCCCACCACTGCACTGGCCACAACCCGTGCCATGGGCGTAAGCCCCGTTTCCCTGACTTTTTCCCCGCTCATGAGCACGACAGCGGAAGCGCCGTCGGTCACGGTGCTGCTGAGACCGGCGGTCATCCATTCGGTGCCGGGCAGCACCGTGAGGCTATCGAGCCCTTCCCGGGTGACGCCGACGCGGATCGGCTCATCGGTATCGCAGATAAACGCGTTGCCGTCTTTGTCAAGTCCCCTCACCGGAAGTATCTCTTTTTTGAAATGGCCTTGCCGTGTGGCGGTGAGTGCTTTCTCGTGGCTGGCCACGGCGAAATCCTGGCACTCCTCCTTGGTTATGTTCCACTTATTCGCAATGGCCTGGGCTGCGAAAATCTGATTGGGAATGCCGTACCGCTCCATATAGGATTTGCTGATGGGATGTCCTGCGTTCTGGCCGTTGGAGAGCGTGCAGTTCATATCGGACGCGATGCCATATTTGGTCATGAACTCGCATCCGCTGGCGATGACCGTGTCCATCGAGCCTGATGCTATCATGCCTGCGGCCATCTGGATCGCAGAAAGGCTGCTCCCGCACTGACGGTTTACCGTAATGCCCCCTATGGTCACCGGGAGGTTTGATTCCAGTATTCCCATCCGGGCAAGATTGAATCCCTGTTCCCCGATCTGGTACACGCATCCCGTGATAACATCTTCCACCAGGTGCGGGTCGAGTCCGATGCGGTCCACGACCTCATTGAGGATCAGGGCGAGCAGCTCCGGCGCCGTGTATTGCCGCAGACAGCCTTTTTGCTTGCCTACCGGAGTTCTGACAGCGCTCACGATAAATACTTCTTTCATACGATACCTCTCCTGCCATGCGCCCGGCACCGGTCAGTTTTATTATTGACTTATTCTATGACAATAACCTATATTTTATAAGACAATAAGTCAAATAACTTTTTCCTCTTGTTTTAATCCCGTTCCCGGTTTTCGCAAATTACCAGCACGGTCGGAGGATCGCCATGTACAAAAAGGGTTCGCGGATCGCCGTTATCGACGGATGCCGGACTCCGTTTCTTAAGTCGGGTACCGGCTTCTATGATCTTATGGCATGGGAATTGGGAAGGTATGCCGTGAAGGGACTGGTTGCCAATATAGCAATCCCTGTTGAAGAGATCGGCCACGTGATCATGGGCACGGTGGCCGCAGACATGGCTACCACCAATGTGGCCCGGGAGAGCATGCTCGGTGCAGGGCTCCCCTGCACTATTCCCGCCCATACGAACACGGTGGCATGCATATCCGCAGGCGCGGCAATCGTAAACGGCGCCAATATGATATCAAGCGGCGACGCGGAGGCGGTGATCGTCGGGGGAGTGGAGACCTTTTCAGACCCGGCAATCAAAATCTCCAAGCCGTACCGGCGCTTCATCCTTGACCTGACCATGTTCAAGCGGCCGAAGACCCTGGCAGGCAAGCTGAAGCTCCTCCGGAACATGAAGCCCAGGGACTTTATCACGCCCGAAAAACCGGCGCTCGGGGAATATTCAACAGGCCTGATCATGGGCCAGAATGCGGAGCGGCTGGCAAAAAGGCTCGGCATCTCCAGGGAAGAGCAGGACCTCTATGCATTGCTGTCGCACCAGCGTGCCGCCAAAGCGATAAAGGAAGGAAAGCTAAAGCAGGAAATCGTACCCGTGGTGGTGCCGGGCCAGAGCACGGCTGTCGCTATGGACAACGGTCCCCGCGGAGAAGCCACCATGGATCAGCTGTCCCGATTAGGAGGGGCCTTTGACAAGAGATACGGCACGGTGACCGCGGCAAACTCCTCATTCCTGACCGACGGGGCAGCGGCAGCGCTTCTCATGAGCGAAAAAAGAGCGAGATATCTGGGATTAAAGCCAAAAGGGTATATCCGCTCTTATGCGTTCACCGGCCAGGACCCGTGGGAAGAGCTCCTGCTCGGCCCTGCTTTTGCCATACCCAAGTGCCTGAAGCGGGCGAGCCTCAGATTTTCAGATATAGGTGTTATTGAAATACACGAGGCGTTTGCAGCGCAGATGCTGGGGGTCATACAATGTCTTGAGTCTGACGGATTCGGCCGCGAAAAATTGGGCCTGTCCGGCAAAGTGGGCAAAGTTGACATCAATAAGGTCAATATATACGGCGGATCCCTTTCCCTCGGCCATCCCTTCGGAGCGACCGGCGCGCGGCTTTTAACCACCTGCTGCAACCGCCTGATCGAATCAGGGCAGCGGTATGGAATTATCGCAGGATGCGCAGCCGGCGCCATAGGCGGCGCGATGATAATTGAGAACGCGCAGGCGTGAAACAGCGAGGTGCAGACCATGAAAAATATAACCATGGACATAACAAAAGAAAAGGTGGCCGTCGTCACCATTGATTGCAGAGATTCGAAAGTAAACAAGGTGTCCGGTGAGCTCCTGGACGAGATTTCCGGCATGCTGGACCATATCAGCTCGCAAGAAATCAAGGGCCTCGTGATCGCGAGCGGCAAGGAGGACAATTTTGTCGTCGGCGCTGATGTTGACGAGGTATTGTCAATGAAAACCGATCTGGAGATCAGGGACTACATCTCCCGTGCCAACCAGATACTTGCCCGGATCGATGCGCTTCCCATTCCCGTAGTCTCCTGCATTCACGGAAACTGCCTGGGCGGCGGTCTTGAAATCGCCCTCGCCTCCGATTACCGCATAGCAGCCGATTCTACCGGGACGGTAATGGGTTTTCCGGAGGTGATGCTGGGGCTTCTCCCGGCAGGCGGCGGCACGCAGCGGCTCCCCCGGCTCATCGGTCTCATACAGGCCCTCCCTCTTATGCTGACGGGAAAAAATGTCAGGATCCGCACAGCAAAAAAACTGGGCCTCATAGATGAAGTTGTGGTGCCCTATGGACTGAGAGAAATAGGAGTGAAGAAAGCAACGGAATTGGCCCAAAAGAAAATCAAGCGAAAGCGCTCCCGCTCCCTGATGGATGCTTTCCTCGAATCGCCCTTCGGCAGAAACAGGGTATTCAAACAAGCCCGGCAGATGGTGATGCGGCAGTCCTGCGGCCTGTATCCGGCGCCCCTTGCAATCATTGATTCAGTGGAATACGGGTATAAGAAGGGACTGCGCAAGGGGATTCAGGCAGACATCGAGCGATTTGTAAACCTGGTGATCTCGCCGGAGGCCAAAGCGCTCATGACCTTGTTCTTTGGCACCACCGATTTGAAAAAGAATCCCCATAAGAAAAAAGCACGAAGCGTAAAAAAGCTCGCTATTGTCGGCACGGGTCTCATGGGAAGCGGCATAGCCTCGGTTTCAGCGCCGGTGTGCGATACGATCTTAATGAAGGATATGAATCTTGATGCCGCAGCATCGGGGATGAGCGAGGTCTGGAAAGGAATCGTCAAGCAGGTACAATCCGGGGCGGTCCGCAGATTCGACGGCGACGTCATGTACGGAAAGCTGGTTCCGTGCGACGATTATCTGCGGTTTAAAGGCGCCGACATCGTCATTGAGGCGGTGTTTGAGGATATCAATCTTAAGCGCACAATCCTGAAAGAGGCTGAAGCGGCAACGGGCGGGGATACCATCGTGGCGTCCAATACCTCTGCTCTGCCGATCAAGTCCATTGCCCGGGGATGCAAACGGCCGCAGAATGTCATTGGCATGCACTACTTCTCGCCGGTGCCGCGGATGCCGCTTCTCGAAATAATAAAGACCGATACAACCGCGGACTGGGTCACGGCCACGGCGCTCGACCTGGGAATCCGGCAGGGAAAGACCTGCATCATCGTCAAGGACGGTCCCGGGTTCTACACCACGCGCATACTTGCGCCGCTGTTGCTTGAAGGGAGCCGGGTCATCGCAGAGGGCGGCGGGCTCCCCGAGGTCGACCGGGCCATGCAGCTCTTCGGTTATCCGGTCGGCCCGATGACCCTGCTGGATGAGGTGGGCATCGACGTGGGAATACATGTCATCGAAGAAGTGCTGCCTATTTTCGAGCCGCGCGGCATTACGGCGCCGATCGATTTCACGATTCTCACGCAAAAGGGGTTCCTGGGCCGGAAGAGCAAAAAAGGCCTGTACCGGTACGACCTGCCGAAGAAGAAGGGGAAAAAGCCGGTCAACACCGCGGTATACGCCCTGTTCGGCGATGCGCAGCGCAAGAAAATCGATGTCGAAGAGGTCCAGCTCCGTATCAGCCTGATGATGGTCAATGAGGCGATCACCTGCCTGGAGGAAGGGATCATCTCGTCGCCCCGCGACGGCGACGTGGGAGCGGTTTTAGGCCTCGGATTTCCGCCGTTCAGGGGCGGCCCCTTCAGATACGTGGACGGCATGGGCGCAGGGGCTATCGTCAAGATCATGGAGCAACTGGCTGCAAAATACGGCAAGCGATTCATTCCGGCCGGGATGCTGCAGGATATGGCGTCAAAAGGCGGGAAATTTTATAAATAAGCCCCCTCAATGACAAGGAGCTCGGCATGGAACGCACCGTACAATTTTCCGAAGGGCATCAAATTTTCCGGGAATCCTTCCGGAAATTTTTAATGAAGGAGATCGGAGACCGGTATCCCCAGTGGGAGGCTGCGGGGATCGTTCCGCGTGAGATATGGAAAAAATTCGGCGACAACGGATATCTTCTCCCCTGGGCGCCGGAGAAATACGGCGGCGCGGGCGCGGACTGGCTCTATTCGGTCATCATTATTGAAGAGCTGGCGCGCTTCGGCGCGAACGGGGTCTTTGTTCCCCTGCATAACGATATTGTCGCGCCCTATATTTATACATACGGCTCCGAAGAACAGCGAAAACGCTGGCTGCCGGGGTGCATCACCGGCGATACGATCCTCGCGCTTGCCATGACCGAGCCTGAAGCCGGATCAGACCTTGCATCCATCAGAACGACCGCGAAGCGCGACGGCGACGCGTGGGTGCTCAACGGCCAGAAAACCTTTATTTCAAACGGGCATCTGTCGGACCTGGTGATTGTGGCTGCCCGGACCGGCGGCTCAGACGCACCGCCGCACCACGCCATGAGCCTCTTCGTGGTGGAGCGCGGCGCACCCGGCTTTACCCGCGGCGAACTTATCAAAAAGATCGGCCTCAAAGCTCAGGACACGGCCGAGCTCTTTTTTGACGACTGCCGCGTGCCGGCGGACAATCTTCTGGGTCCGGAGGGACAGGGCTTCATCTTTCTGATGCAGAAGCTTCAGCAAGAGAGGCTGGTATGCGTCCTGGCCTCCCAGGCTGCTGCAGAAAAGTGCCTTGAGATCACCATCGACTATGTTAAGGAGCGAAAGCTCTTCGGAAGGCCCCTGTCCAAGTTCCAGAACACGCAGTTCCTCCTGGCGGAGCTCGCCTCCCAGGTGACCGCCGGCCGCTGTTTCGTCGATGAGCTTATCAATAATCATGCCGCCGGCAAGGACGTAACCACGGAGACCTGCATGGCAAAGTACTGGATCTGCGAAACGGCGATAAAGGTGGCTGACCGGTGCCTGCAGCTCTACGGCGGGTACGGCTACTGCACCGAATATCCTATATCCCGATTTTTTATCGATGGAAGGATACAGACCATCTATGCAGGCACCTCGGAAGTAATGAAGCTCATTGTGGCGCGCTCCATGGGTTTGTAATAAAACACGAGGATATTTCAGGTTTTCGAATTATATTTGATCTCATTTATCTTCTTTTCTATCTTGGCCAGCTTCCTGCTCAGCGTATCTATCGACCGCTCGATCCGGTCCCTCTCCTGAACCAGCACGTCAAGCGTTTGATCCGGCCTGTTCCGCGCGATGAATTCGGCCTTTACCATATCGGACGTCTTCCCCTGCGCAAATGCCTCTTCAGCACGGCTCCGTATCTCGTCATCCCGTATGCTTGCCACGGTCTTCATGTTCTCGTACCCGATATCAGGCCTGATGTCAAACGAATGGATCTTCATGAGGAGTTTGGCCGCAGTCCGGTGAAGCAACAGCTCCCGGTCGACGTAATCGTCGAAGCTCGCATTATGCTCCCGGCACAGATCGTGTGCCTGCGCGAGGAGCTTGCCCAGCTCCTTCATGAGATTGCCGTTGGCGGACAGGAATTTCTCCCGTATCGTTCTGGTGAGAGCGGTAAACCGGCCGTCCCTTTTGAAAATATTCGCATATACCCCCTTCTCCTCCGCCGCATAGAGGAGCTTATGGAATATATCCCAAAAGCGAACTGTGTGGGCGCGCGTCGAAATTGGCTCGACCGAGCGGACATGCTGCAGATGGTGGGCGAATTCATGGATGGCGGTGTAGATGAGCTGGTCATCATTGGAGAAATTCCTGTTGTGGATGATGATCTCCTTCCGGTCCGGATAGTAGAGGCCGTCCACCTTCCTGCTCTTTTTACCGGTGAATATCACGCTGAAATCCCCCGCATTGCCGTCAAGCAGGAAAAGTTTTTGCTTAACCTGGTCCTGATTCATGGCAAACTCACCCGCCATCCTCCTCAGTGCCCGTCTCATTATTCTCGGAGTGATAGCCCAGATAATAGAGCGCCCGGAAAATCCGGTAGGTGACCCGGTCGAGCCACCGCACCGCCTCAATCTGGCGCATGGCGGTGTCGGCGTCGATTACGCCCGACGCGGTCTTGGCAAGAATCTCCTCCCTCTGCTTTTCCCGTATCGTTTTCATGTAAAGGGACGTATTTTCCATCTCCTGGATCGATTCTTTTTTCTTTAATCCCTCAAGACGGATCAGCACCGGCTCGACATTTTCCGCCAGGGTCAGGGCAAGATGATTCAACTGCCGGTCATACTGCATCCTGCTCAGCTTTTCGAATTCCCGGCAGGCGATGATGAGCTGGTCCACATGATCGATGGCGTGCATGAGCGCGACAAAGCTGTTGCCGAACGCCGGCGACGCCCCTTTGACCGTTTTGATTTTACCCAAGAAACGCCGGGTTTCCTGGAGCGCGTTCCCCACCTCCCGCAGCCTGTTTTTCGATACCGGCGATATCCTCTCGGACACTATCATCTCGCGTACGATATCGATGGACATGATCGTGATGTCGATGATCACCCGGCGCACGGCCTCGATCGCCACAGAGGGAAGGTTTGCAAGAGAGGAGTCCAGATGCCGCGTCAAATAGGGCCCCTTGTCGGGGATGAACCGCGTAAAGGCCATGGAAAAAAAACCGATAAACGGCGCAATAAGCGCTATTCCGAGGAGATTAAACGCGGTATGGAATCCCGCAAGGGTTATGGTATTGTCCATCACCCCGAACAAGCCGGCCGTATGGTTTATAAAGATGACAAAATAGGGAAGAATAATAAAGGCGACGATGCCGGTTATGACGTTGAAGAGAATATGGGCCATGGCCGTGCGCTTCGCCGGTGATGTTGCGCCGAATGAAACGATGGCTGCGGTGAGAGTCGTTCCGATATTCTGGCCGATAACGAGCGCTGCCGCCTGGGTGAAATCAACCGTGCCTGCGTTAAGAGCCGTCATCGTTATTGCAACCGCGGCGCTGGATGCCTGCACGACCACCGTCATAGCGATCCCCACGCCCACGAGGGCCAGGCGGTTGACGATCCCGGCGCCTGAAAACCGGGACAGGTCGATGTATCCGGACACGATCTTCATGCCGTTCTGGAGAACGTCTATTCCGATGAAGATCAAGCCGAACCCGGCGATAACGATCCCCGCGCTCGCAGTCCGATCCTTGCCGATCAATCTGAGCAGGGCTCCCAGGCCGATTAAGGGAAGCACGGCTATTCCGATCTTGAGCTTCAGCCCCAGCAGGGAGACAAGCCAGCCGGTGCTGGTCGTTCCGAGATGGGCTCCCAGTATCACGCCGAGTGACTGCTGAAGCGATATGAGGCCGGCGCTTACAAATCCGATGGTCATGATGATGGTCGCGTGCGATGATTGGAACAGGGTCGTTATGCCCGCGCCGGACAGGATCGATGATATTCTCCCGCCGGTGAATCGGCTCAGGATTCTGCGCAGGGTGTCTCCGGCAAGGGACTTCAGGCCTTCGGTCATGAGGATCATCCCCAGGATAAAAAGCCCGATCCCGCCGAGGAGCGATGTTATCATGGTCGTATACATGCCACAGCCTTCCCTGTGTAAGATAAGGGAATAGGCTATACAGTCAATTAAGTTCCGCTATGCAAGCGAAAATATTGAAAATGAAAAAAACGCACGGATCGAGTAATTTATTGACATAATTATACGACATCATATACCGATACGAGCCGGCCCAAATTTTCATACAGCGAGGCGCTATGATCGAACGGTATTCGAGAAAGGAGATATCCCATATCTGGGAGCTTGAAAACAAATTCAGGATCTGGCTTGATATTGAAATCGCCGTGTGCGAAGCGCGGGCCGAGCGGGGCGAGATTCCGGAGGAGGAGCTGAAGACCATCAAGAAGAAAGCCGACTTCGAGGTGGCGCGGATACTGGAGATCGAGGACGAGGTCCATCACGACGTCATCGCCTTCCTCACCGCAGTGGGGGAAAAGGTCGGGCCTGCAAGCAGGCATATCCACTACGGCCTCACCTCGAGCGATATTGTGGACACTGCCCTCTCGATCCAGCTCAGGAAGTCGGGCGGCATTATACTTCAAGGGATCGAAAAGCTCATCAGTGTCTTGAAAAGCCTTGCCCTGAAATACAAGGACGCGCCGTGCATGGGACGCTCGCACGGCGTGCATGCGGAGCCGACGACTTTCGGCGTGAAAATGGCGGTCCTGTATGAAGAATTCAGGCGCAACCACGACCGGATCGCGTCCGCAGTCGAATCCGTGTCCTACGGCAAATTCTCCGGAGCGGTGGGGACCTACAGCAATATCGATCCGGAGATCGAGAGGCGCGTGTGTAAAAAGCTGGGACTGAAGCCGGACCCGATATCGACCCAGGTGATCCAGCGCGACCGCCATGCGGAATTCATGGCTGCCTTGGCCATCTGCGCCGGGAGCCTGGATAAGCTCGCTACAGAAATACGCCATCTGCAGAGGACCGAGGTCCGGGAGGTGGAAGAGCCCTTCCAGAAAGGCCAAAAGGGGTCGTCGGCCATGCCGCACAAGCGGAATCCGATCCTGTGCGAGCGGATCAGCGGCATCTCCCGGGTCGTCAAGGCGAACATGAACGTGGCGCTGGACGACATGACCCTGTGGCACGAGAGGGACATATCCCACTCGTCCGCTGAGCGGATCATCCTTCCCGATTCCACGATCGGCCTGGACTACCTGATTCACCGGATGATCTTCGTCATGGAGAATCTGCACGTGTACCCGCAGAACATGCTGGCGAACATAAGCCGGAGCGGAGGCCTTTTCTACACCCAGAGCCTGATGCTTGCGCTTGTGGACAAGGGACTTTCGCGCGATCAGGCGTACAAGCTGGTACAGGACATAGCCATGAGGGTGTGGGCGGGTGAAGGGAGCCTTCTTGAGCTTTGTCGAAAAGATCCGGCGGTGGCGGGAAAATTCGCTTCTGACGAATTAGATGGTATCTTCGATTTGGGAAGATATATGAAAAATATAGATTATATATACAAAAAAATCGGATTGCTGTAATTAACGTGTCAAACAGAGCCGATGTCGCGACCCGGCCGCAGAGCCGTGCATTCTCTATCGCTTCTTTCTACGCCCGGCTTTCTTTCCCACGGACTCAAGCCGCTCTTTAACGATGTGCTTTTCCTCGGCGCGTACCGTCTCATATATATCCTGGTGCGGGTCTTTCCTGACCGTATCCTCGATCTCATATTCCATCTCCTCGAAGGTCGAGGATGGAAATCTCGACCGCTGGAGCTCACGCTCTTTTTTAGAAAGTACCCTTTTAATATCGGAAAAGATGTTGTACAGAATGGGCGTAGCGAAGAGCGTGATCAGGGTGCCGAAGGCCAGCCCCCATGAAAGGGAAAGCGCCATGGGCACAAGGAAGGGATCGTATCCTCCGATCCCGTAAGCGGTCGGCACGAGCCCGAAAAAGGTCGTTATTGTGGTAAGGAAAACAGGACGGAGCCGTGTGGTTCCGGCTTCCAGGGTCGCCTCGATGGGAGAAAAACCGCGGTTTCGCGTAACCTTGATGAAGTCGACCATGACGATGGAGTCGTTGACCACGACGCCGGCGAGTCCCACAACGCCCATGAGCGCCAGGAAGGAAACAGGGAGCCCGTGGGCGAAAAAGGTCCAGATCACCCCGACGAATGAAAGCGGGATGACGTTCATGATAATGACCGGGTGCGCGAGGGAGCGGAAAATCGCCACGAGAATTATATAGATCGCGATGGCCGCCACCACGAATGACTTGAGGAGGTTGTTGATCGATTCGGAGGTGTCCTTGAATTCCCCCTCGTAGCTCACGATGACTCCCGCGTGGCGCTCCTCGATGCCGGCGAATTTGCGCTGCACGTCACGGTTAACCTCAACCGACGATACCCCCCGTGCGCGCTCATCGATCTCCGCGGTCACCGTAACCACCCTGCGCCAGTCCTTTCTTTTGATAACGGATATTCCCTCGTTCGGAATGAATCGCGCGACTTTTGCAAGATGGATGAGCTGCCCCGACCGGTTGGCTACTTTAACCCGTTTTACGCTTTCAATATTTCCGCGCAGCCTCTCCGGGAAGATCACCCGGATGTCGATCTCCTCGTCGGATTTCTTTATCTCGGTGGCCACGGTACCCTCGAAGCAGGAGCGGATGGTTGTGGCGATGTCATATACGGTGATACCCGTCATGGCTGCGAGCCTTTCATCGATCACAACCCGCAGCTCGTCCTTCATCTCCTCGAAGTCGTCCTTAACGTCTTTGAGGCCCTTTATTGTCGAGAGGTGGCTCTTAAATTCTCCGGCGATTGACCTGAGTTTGGCGAAATCCTCACCCTTGATGGCGATGCTTATGGGCTTGCCCACGGGAGGGCCCGTTTGCACCATGCTCATTTCAAGCTTGATGAACTGCTTTTCGTACGCCGCCGAGTTTTTCCTGATCGCATCGAGTATTGTGCCGGCGTCCCTCTCCCGCTCCTGGAAGGGTGTAAGGTACACCATGATGATGCCGTAATTGGATCCGCGCTTGGTATAAGGGTCGGCGGGATTCTCCTGGATAATTCCGGCCCGCGTGGTGTAGGTGTCCAGCTCCGAGGCGGGAAGCGCGCCTATGACGCGCTCGATGTCGCCGAAGCGCCGGTTCGTCTCGCGGACGCTGGTCCCCACCGGGGTTTCGGCCTTAACCACCAGAACCTCGATGCCGCCCTGGGGAAAAAGAATGAATTTCATTTGGATCGCCGCTAAGATAAGGGTTCCCCAAAATATGATGCCGATTATAACGGCGAATAGGTATCTATGTCGGAGCGCGTATTCCAGGGCTGATCGGTACTTTTTCTTGAAAAAGAGGAACAGCAGGCCCTCCTCGCTGTTGGCTCCCGATTTGCGGTTCGGGTTGAGACGCTCGATATCGTAAATATGTGACGGTAGGATAAGCATGCACTCCATCCATGAAGCAATGAGAGCTATAATAACGACGGCGGGAAGGGCCCACATGAATTTTCCCATAATGCCGGTCATGAACATCAAGGGCATAAAGGCCGCTATTGTCGTGAGCACGGTGCCCGCCACCGGCGCCATTACCTCGGCGGTCCCGTCAATCACCGCTTTCTTCAACGGTTCTCCCTTCTCAAGGTGGCGGTAGACATTCTCCGCCACAACAATGGCGTCATCAACGAGCATACCGAGCACCATGATCAGCCCGAACATGGTCATAAGGTTAATGCTCATGCCGTGATACGCCATCCAGATGAAGGTGACGAAGAACGCGAAGGGAATGCCCAGCGCGGTGACGATGGATATGCGCCAGCCAAGAGACGCGAAGAGCACCAAGACCACGAGACTGAATCCCACGATGCCGTTGTTCACGAGAACGCTCAGCCTGCGCTTGACATAGTACGAGATATCGTTGAATTCCGATATCTCGTACTCTTTCGGAAGAAGCTTCTTGAACCGTTCGGTTTCATTCCTTATTTTATCGACAATGCTTATGATATCCGCCGATTCCTTCTTGATAACGGTGAGCACTACGGATTTTTTCCCCTTTACGTTGTCGATTATCTTCTCTTCCTCGAACGAGTCCCGCACCGTGGCCACGTCGCGGACGAGAATGCTTCTTTCCAGCTCATTGGTGCGAATCACCACGTTTTCAATTTCGGGAGCCGTCTGAACCTCGCCTATAGTTCGAATGACGACCTCGCCGCCGGGACTCTTTATGATCCCCCCGGGGAAGTTGAGGTTTTTCCGGGAAAGGGCGATTATTACCTCGTTGACGGCCACATAATTGGATTCGAGACGCTCCGGGTGTACCTCCACGATCATTTCACGGTCGCGGTAGCCCTTCTTGTCTATCCTGCCCACGCCGTTGATCTCAAGCAGGCGGTCTTCGAGGATCTTAGCGTATCGCCGCAGCTCGAATTCGTCCGCGTCGTTTTTGACGCCCTTGCGGTTGAAGAGGGCTATCTCCAAGACGGGCGTCATGGCGGTGGTGATCTCTACTGTTTCGGGCTGTTCGGCGTCCTCGGGGAGATCGGTTACAAGATCCACGGCATTTTTGATATCATTGACGGTCTTGTCCTTATTTTCAAGATCGGGATCGAGCTTGACCGATATTATCGAGTAGGCCTCGATGGAGCTTGAGGATATCTCCTCGATGCCGTCCACCTCCCGCAGCTTGTCCTCAATGGGAATGCTGATGTGCTTCTCCACGTCCTCTGAAGTGGCTCCGGGATAGATCGTGGTCACGACCACAAAATCAAACTCAACGCGGGGGAATGCCTCCCGCTTGGCGGTGAAAATAAACATGATACCGGCGATGAGAACGCCTACGGAGAAGATATTCACCAGAAGAGAGCGTTCGGCAAAATAGGCGACAAGGCGTTTCATATCGGTAATTCCTGTAAAATTATTATAAATTACATTTTTTTATTAGAAAAGTCTTGTGTGAAGAGGATTTTTTATTTTATTTTATGTAACTACTCAGCTATTAATCTTGAAAAAAGTAACGGTAACCGCCGATTCACGCCGATGGTTCGACAGGCTCACCAACCGATTTGCTTGATGGTAAAAAGCCATCCGGTTGCCGAGCGGAGTCGAGGCAGCGTCCATCGGCGGTTCCATTATTATACCTGAGGAGTTACAATCCTAATAATAAAAAGCAAAACGCAATCCCGCTCCGCTCCCGCTGAACGTGGGGCTAAATTCGACATTGCTCCCTCCGAGGCCGAGCTTCCTGTTCACCAGGCTGCGGAACGAGCTCCCCACCGTTGAGCCGATGGCATACCCCATGAGGAATCCCGCTATATTGTCTGACATCCAGTGGGCCCGCGTCATGGTCATACCCACGGCCGTATATCCTATGAGGACGAAGCCGATGATCTTGATCCACCACTTGTCCGGATAGTAGCTCATGAGTGAGGCCATGGTCGCGGTCGTTATGATCGTATGGCCGCCCGGCCATCCGTTGAATACGCCGCCCCGCAGATACCCGAACCGGAATACCCGGCTTTGATTGCGCATATCAAGATACCACTTCTCCTCAGGGCCGGGCCTTCCCGTAAGCCCCTTGAGTATCGTGGTGTAGGTGATGCTGATCAGGGTCGACTGGAGTATCGCGCATGCCGCGCCCAGGGCCTCATCGCTGTTATGGGCATAGCCGTAAACGAGGAGCGGCGTTGACAAGACGAGCCAGATCGTTGCGCCTGAGTATATGACCGGAGTGAAATATTTTTGGTAACTCCGGTAGCTCTTAGCCCGTTTAAATATAAGATAGTCCCAATCCTCGTCCACCATAATGATCGTGGCAGCGGCTGCGCCCAGGTGCAGGAGCGTGGTGGGACCGACGAAGCTGTTGTATATATTGTTACCCAGGTTCGAGAAAGGAGAGAGGGTGATCGATTCACTTTGGTCGGCCGGAGCGGATTGAAATAATGATTTCTGGTTCTGTTGGAGGGATTCTCCTGAGCTGATACATTCGAATATTATGATAAAAAAAATAATTTGTATAAGAATATATTTCATATCTTAGTGGAATTCTTGACCGGTACAAATGAATATACGTTATGGAACCAGTGATTTAAAATCAACAATAATTCAATTAAAATTATTGTTGATTTTTTCACATAAAAATTTCTTTTAAATAATAAAAGTAAAAATGTCCTTAAAAAAAACCTACTACATAGAGACCTTCGGGTGCCAGATGAACAAAAACGACTCCGAGCTTATGGCCCTGTCGATGCTGGAGCACGGCTTTGAGCCTGCCGAAGATCTGGAGCATGCGGAGATCGCCCTGTTCAATACCTGCTCGGTCCGGGAGCATGCTGAAAACAGGGTCATATCACGGATACGCTCACACCGGAAAAAAACGAGGGGGCATGACCGTGTTACCGTAGTCGCCGGATGCATGGCCCAGAGGATCGGCACCGAATTGATCGAGTCCGGCATAGCGGATATGGTCGTGGGACCGTACCAATCCCCGGAGATCGGCAGGCTCATTGTGAGCCATTTCATGGACCGCAGCAGGGACCGGTTCCTCTCGCAGGATACCGATGACCTTTCTCCGAGAATCAACCTGCGGCTGTCAGCGATCAGGGACGCTCCTCCCTGGCACCGGTGGGTCACCATAACCCATGGGTGCGATAACAACTGCTCCTACTGCATAGTACCGCTGGTCCGCGGCAGGCTTATATCCTTCAAATCGGCGACAATACTTGAGTACATCCGGCACCTCGCCGCAAACGGAATACGGGAAATCACGCTCCTGGGCCAGAACGTCAACCAGTACGGGGCGGACAGCAGCGATCTCCCGTTCCATAAACTGCTGGAGGCGGCGGCAGGCATTGAGGGGATAGAGAGGATGAATTTCCTCACCTCGCATCCCAAAGATTTTTCCGTTGATATCCTGCTCGTGATCAGGGACCACCCGAACATCTCCCGCTCCATTCACCTCCCCTTGCAGAGCGGCTCCGACCGCGTACTCGGGCTGATGAGCCGCGGGTATACCCGCTCCCAATATCTGTCCCTGGTGGAACAGATCAGAAACCGTCTGCCCAGCCACTCCCTGTCAACCGACATCATCGTGGGATTCCCCGGCGAAACGGAGAGCGAATTCGAGCAGACCCTTGCCGCTGCGGAGCAGATCCGCTTTGACGACGCGTATACGTACGCGTATTCGCAGCGACGCGGAACGCCCGCATACTCAATGGCGGAATCGATAACCCGCGAGGAGAAGGTCGGCCGTCTGAAGCGCCTCATCGCCCTGCAGAGAAGCATATCCCGCCGGAAGCTTGATGAGAAGATTGACCGCGTGGAGGAGGCTATAATCGAGCGGCTCAGCAGAAAATCGAGCGAAGAGGTCATGGGAAGGACATTCCTGAACCACGTCGTGATAACGCCGGGGACAAAACAGGATATCGGCAAGAGAGTCAAGGTACGAATCCAGGGTGTCAGAGGCACCGCGCTTCAGGGAACGAGAATTGCATAAATCGATCATTTTATCCTGCATCTGCATAATCATCGCGGCGGGCGCCGGGCTTGCGAAGAGCGGGTATACACCGGAAGAGAGGCTCGTCCTCGCGGACCGGGAAACATTCCCCCCCGAGGCCGTAAAGAAATACAAGTCGCTTGTGGATAAATTCAGGCATTTTAAAAAAAATGACTACGCACAGCACAGGATATGCGAAATACATTATCTGGCGGCCGACTGGCAGGAGCTGAAAAATGAATCCCTCAATGGGAAGAAATATTTCACCCGGAGCAGATACCGGCGTAATTTCATGGTTTTCCTCGTCCTTGCGGAACTGGAGCTCGGGGAATATGATGAAGCCCAGCGGGAATGCGAACGCCTTATCGCGCTCAATCACGACTATAATAATCTTGCGGCCGCGATTCTTCTTCTGGCCCAGGTCCATAAAAAAAAGTCGGGGTTTTCAAAGCAGTATATCATCACCCTGCGGCAGATAGCCTCCGGATTCCCGGGATCGAACGCGATGCAGACGGCGCTCTTTCTCCTGGGGGAATTCTACGAGAATAAAAAGATGTACGACGAATCCTATTCAGCCTATTCGGATCTGGTGTCGAAGTATCCCGGATCCCCTGAGGCTGCGGAGGCGACAAAAAGAATCGGATCCCTGATGAAATACAATCCCCGAAGCGTATACTACCTGCCGGGGAAGCAGATCATCGACGAGACCGCAAGCATCGACATCAGCCCGGAGACCGATCTGCCTCACGAGAAGGATCCCTCGGTATTTTATTCATTATCCGTGGGCCCTTTCAACTCTCAAAGCGGCGCGGCTGAAATAAAAAAGCTGCTCGCTGAATATGATTTCATCAAGACCGTCCGGCTGAAGAAGGGCTACGCCGTATACGTGAGCAGGTGCCCGGATGAGGACTCGATTCTTAAAATCAAAATACGGCTCGCCGAGGAATACGGGATCAACGGCAGAATCGTCCGCATCTTTGTTGATGAGAAGAACTCATATATTTACGGTGATTAGGCATGGACTCAAAGCTTACTCCTGCGATGAAGCAGTATCTGGATATAAAAAAAAAGCACCAGGAAGAAATACTCTTCTTTCGCATGGGGGATTTCTATGAGATGTTCTTCGAGGACGCCCGTACCGCCTCAAAAATCCTTGATATCGCGCTCACCTCGCGCCAGAACGATATCCCCATGTGCGGCATCCCCTTTCACGCAGCCGAGAGCTACATCGCCCGGCTTATCAAAGCCGGGAAGCGCGTAGCCATCTGCGAACAACTCGAGGCGCTCCCCTCAAGCGGCCCCGTGGTCCGGCGCGATGTCGTGAGGATCGTCACCCCCGGCACCGTGGTCGAGGCGAACCTACTGCCGTCGGATGAAAACAATTTCCTTGCGTCGATCATCATCGATACGGAGAGCATCGGACTGGCCTTTGTCGACATATCGACCGGGGACTTCTACCTCTCGACCATAGAAAAATCAATGGAGCTCTTCAGGGGCGAAATCGTCAAATTCAATCCGCGTGAGGCGGTCCTGTACGAGGGGGATTCCCCGGACGGCGCGGCTTACGCGGAATACATCAGAATGCGGGATATTCCCGCGTACCGGATCAACGAATGGCTCTATGACAGGGACTTCATGACCGGCGTCATATGCGAGACGTTCGGGATCTCGGGCACCAAGGGACTGGGGATTACGGCGGATCTGGACATCATGACCGCGGGCGCGATTCTGCAATATCTCAAGGATACGCACAAGAAGGCCTTCGGCCACCTGAAATACCCGCGCAAGATACTGTCCACGGACGCCATGGCGCTCGACGACGCCACGATCTCCAACCTGGAGCTGATCAGGAACCTGTCCGACGGATCCAAAAGCCGCACTCTTTTTTCCGTGCTCGACTATACCCGGACCGCAATGGGCAAAAGGAGCCTTGAGCGGAATATTTTACAACCGCTTCTGGACATGTCGAAAATCGAAAAACGCCTCGACATTGTCATGTATTTCCATGAATACCATGAGCTTGCCGGCCAGGTCCACGGATATCTTAAAGATATACACGACATCGAGAGGCTCATATCCCGGTTTGTCGTGGGCAGGACGTTCCCGAGAAATTTCATAGCCCTTATGAACTCGATCGAGGCTGCCATGAAGATCAAACGGACGCTGTCCGGGCAGCCGCACGATCAGACGAGGGAGCTGGCCGAATCCCTGCCGAATCTCTCGAGCCTCGGCGAGCGCATAAGCTCCACGCTCGAGGAAGAGCCCGCCCTATCCCCCGAACACGGCAGGGTCATCAGAGAGGGGTTTAACGCCGAGCTTGACCGCATCTACGACTTAAAGGCCAACGCAAAAAACTGGATAATCGCGTACCAGGAGGATGAGAAAAAACAGCTCGGGCTGGCGAGCCTCAGGATCAGGTACAACAAGATCCTCGGCTACTTCATCGAGGTGAGCAAGGGCCAGGCCGGAGGCGTTCCGGAGTCGTATTTCAGAAAACAGACCCTGGTCTCATCTGAGAGATTCACGACGGAGAAGCTTCAGAATTTCGAATCCGAGATTCTGTCGGCCAGCGAGAAAATTATCCGGATCGAAAATGAGGAGATCGAAAAGCTGCTCGGGTCAGTCCTGAATGCCAAAAACGGACTCCAGGCCGCTGCCGAGGCGATCGGGAATATTGATTTTTTCATTTCCCTCTCCTTCGCCGGCATAGAGAACCGATTTGTACGGCCCTCATTTAATCTTGACGGCATAATCCACGTAAAAGAAGGAAGGCATCCGGTCGTGGAAAAATATTACGCGAAGGAAGCCTTCATCCCGAATGATATCAGTCTCGATAACGACGAAAACATCATCAAAATAATAACCGGACCCAACATGTCGGGAAAATCAACGTACATACGGATGGCCGCCGTCATCCAGCTCCTTGCGCAGATAGGCTCCTTTGTCCCGGCAAAGGAGGCCAACCTTGCCATTGTGGACCGGATTTTCACCAGGATCGGCGCCTCGGACAACATCGCGCGGGGCGAGTCGACCTTTCTGGTTGAGATGAACGAGACAGCAAATATCCTGAACAACGCCACTGAAAAAAGCCTCATCATCATGGACGAGATCGGCAGGGGCACCAGCACCTACGACGGACTGTCGATAGCGTGGGCAGTTGCCGAGTATATACTCAGGTATCTGAAAACGAAAACGCTGTTCGCGACCCATTACCACGAGCTCACCCAACTCGGCGGCAAACGGGGGATCGTGAACTACAACGTGCTGGTGAAGGAGCACCTGAGCGGCGTAGATTTCCTCCATAAAGTGGTGCGGGGGGCGGCGGACAAGTCCTACGGCATCCATGTCGCCAATCTCGCGGGAATACCCCGGCCGATCATCGGCAGGGCCGAACAGATTCTCCAGAGGATGGAAAAGGGAAGGCGCAGTATTAAATCCGCAAATCCCGACGAGGAAGACGCCGCCGAACAGCTTGAGATATTCAACGCCGCCAACCACCTGGTCATTCAGGCGATCAAGACCATCGAGGTGGATACGCTCACGCCGATTCAGGCGCTCAATGAGCTGAACAGGTTGAAGAAGCTTATCGAGTAAGGGAGTTTTTTGTATGGAATTTACTTGATTTTTTGCCGATTCTATAATAGACTTGTTGCGAAACTACCGTCTCGCGCACGGGGAAGCCCCCTTGCGGGGGCTTTTTAAGGGGCTCCGACCGAGACGAACAGGATGTTCGCCTGCCGGCACGAAACAGGAGGTTTCAATAAAGCCGGCCTTAGACCCCGTTAAAAAAATTAATTATGCAACAAATCTATTTAACCGACAAAAGGATGTTTAAATAATCCAGAGGAATAATGGCGGATACCCAGTTCAAAGTCGAAAATTATCTTGCGAATTCCTTTATCGTCGTTGAAGGAAAAAAAAACGCTAATAATTTCTATATAATCCTCAAGGGGAAGGTCAAGCTCACAAAGGAAAATCCGGTTCTCTCTACAGAGCCTTACTCGATACTCGGCCCGGGAGATTTTTTCGGGGTCGTATCATGCATGAGCGCGCATTCCCGGATCGAATCGGCTGTGGCTCTGGAAAACGTGTCGCTTGTCTCGGTCGAAAGGGAGAAATTCGGCCTGCTGATTCAGAGAAACCCCGCGGTCGCGATGAAAATCATCCGCTTTTTCAGCAGAAAACTCAGGGAGTTCGACCATGCCATCACGAGCCTGACGTTTAAGAACGTGGCTGAAGAAAACCCGGAGCATCTCTTCAACACCGGCGAGTACTATATCAAGAAAAAGGCCGTGAACCACGCCGCCTACGCGTATCAGAAATACCTGCACTACTGCCCCGATGGCCCGAACCGGGACGCGGCGCTCGAAAGGCTTAAAACCCTGAAGGCCCCCTATACCGTTTCCCAGAATCTCCAACAAACCGGCATGAACAGGCATTACCGCGACGACACGATGATCTTCTGCGAATACGAGCCCGGTGAAGAGCTCTTTATCATACAGTCGGGAAAGGTCAAGATAACGAAAATCGCCGGAGAGGAGGTACTGCTCGCGGTTCTGAAGCAGGGCGATATCTTCGGCGAAATGGCGATCCTGGACAACCGGCCCCGCAGCGCCTCCGCCATCACCTTCGGCGACGCAGATCTGCTCGCAATAAACAAATCCAACTTTGAGAGCATGGTGAAGGCTCAGCCGCAGCTGGCGACCAGGCTCATACAGTTGTTAAGCGAGCGGATATGGACGGCCTACCGCCAGCTTGAAAATCTGCTCATCAGGGATCCCCTGGGAAGGATCTATGATATGCTCCTCATCCAGATTGAAAAGCAGAAAATCAAGATTGAATCGAAGCAGCTTCATAACTTCGAATTCGGGACAAAAGAGCTGTTGAACATGGTCGGCATCTCCCTGGAAAAGGGGGACATAAAGGTCGTAGAGCTCCTTGAGGATAAGCACATAATACTTGAAGAGGGCAAACTTATCTGCACCGACTTACAGGAGCTTGAAAAAACCGTCTTGTACTACAGAAAAAAATCCGCCATGGAGCGGAAGCGTGAAGCCAGCAAAGATAGTTAGAATCTTCCTTGTTTTTTTCACCGCCCTCGTCCTTTGTGCATCCATCGGCGCCGCGCTGTTTATTAAACTTTATCCCAAGGAAAGGCTCTTGGGGCTCGTCATAGCAAAAGCCGAATTTCTACTGAAAAGGAAAGTCTCTGTTAAAAACATCGGCTACAGCCTCGGCGGCATTTTCCTTGAAGAGGTCGTTATTCATGAAGGCGGATCGGACAACTCCCCGGTGCTGGCCGCGTCCGAATACGCGGATCTGCGATTCTCGCTCATTTCCCTCCTGGCGCTGGAGCTTGATTTCGACAAAATATCGCTCGAGAACGCTTTTTATAATATCGTATTTGACGATAAGGGCGAATCGAACATACAAAAGCTCGTATCGACCTTTTCCCGGGAAGGCGACTCAAGCTTTTCAGCGAAAATCTCGAACATAGCGCTCTCCGGCGCGATCATCTCACTGAAAAACCCGCCGAAGCTGCTGGCCCCCCTTGCGGGTACCTACCGCGTGTCCGGGAAGATACAAGTGGGCAAGGGCGTAAGAATCCACGACTGTACAGTTACGCTGCCCCAGTCCAGGGGCAGACTCCATCCCGATCTCATTATTGAATTTTTCAAGGATACTTTCAGGATCTCCGGCTCCGTCGGCCTTGAGAACGCGTCCCTTCCGTGGGTGTACCAGTGGGGAGAGAACGTCTCCCTGCCGTATAATATCCTCAACGGGAAAGTGACCGACCTCGTCATAACGAAACAGTACGTCAAAGGAAGAGCGGATGCGACATCGACCCTCCTGAATTCCAACAGGCTGGTGAGGGCTGAGGGGCTCTGTAACGTCGACATCGACGCCGGCACCGTGCACATCAGTCAGACAAAGGGGGGAGTCGATAATTCTTCCTTTTTCATTGAAAATCTCCGTTTTTCCTTTGACGGAAAGCTCAGCAGCTTCGGCGTAAGGAACGCGAGCGTCGCTCTTACGGATGTGATGCCGCTTTTGAAATTCATCCCGCCGAAATTGTTCGGCACGGTTGAAGGCGATCTGAGCTTGGCGAACGGCCTGTACAACGGCAATCTATCCGTCAGCGGATGCGGCTGGGATCCCGATTTAAAAATCGTGAACGACCTGCAAGCGACCCTCTACATCCGCGATAACGTCTTTAAAAAAGCGGACATACCGTTAACGTTTTACGGCAATCCCTGCACGCTTTCCATCGCCTCAACCGAGCGTGACCTGTCGAAGCTCTACGTTAACGTGAGCTCCGGCAGGATTGTCCTGGATCCGGCACGGGATAAATTTTCCGCCTCGGGCGAGCCGCTCAATCTGCCGCTCCAGATATCGGGGAGCATAACGGTGGAGCAATTGCTGTACAAGCCGTATACGTTATCGGAGATTCAACTCCTCTATCAGGCTTCCGGGAACAGGCTTGCGATAACGGGTTTCCAATTCATGTTTGCCGGGGGCACGGTTACCGGCACGGGAGCGGCAGGCATGACCCCGGGAGCTCCGCAGGCCTCTTGTGCGCTCAAGTTCGACAACCTGTCGGTCCAGGACATCATCTCCTCGAACGAGAAGATCCGCAACCGCTTCTTCGGCGTGCTGCAGGGAAATTCAAAGATCAACTTCGAGCTCGGCAGCAGGTTCCAGCAGACGGCGACGGGGAACGTCGAATTCACCATAGACAAGGGAAAGCTTGTCGACACCGGAATTCAGGACGGGCTGGGACTTCTGCTCGCGGAACTGAGATACAAGCTCCGGGATCTGGAATTCAACAAGATATACGGCAACATCGATATCAGGGGAACGACGTACCGGATAAAATCGTTCATATTCAATTCAAACGACATACGGCTTAAAATAACCGGAAGCTTCGACCAGAATCTGACCGCCACTCCTTTAAACATAGATCTTGAATTCACCAGGGCATTTATCCAGGACCTTCCCGGCGCGTCCGCGTTTATATACAACAAGTATTTGCGGGGGGAATGGTATATAGTCCCGTTTATTATGAACGGAGACATGACGGATAGTAAGAACGTAAAGCGATTGAATTAATACTTTGAATCAGCATAATCGACCCATCCGCCGGCCAGAACCAGGTTCCGGTCAAAATCGTTTATAGTGTAATTAATCCGTTCCTCTTCGCCGCCTGCCCTGACGATGAACTGGCTCTTCCCAAAATCCGTCTCTATCTCAACCTCCCCGCCCGCCCCGAGGCTGAAGAGCCGCCCGATCACGGCAGGATCGAGCTCGACCGCCATCATGCCGCAGTTGTACATGTTCTGGCGGAAGATGCGCGCGAATCCCTCGGCGATGACGAGGTTCAGGCCGTTCATCTCCAGGGCCCAGGGCGCGTGTTCGCGCGATGAGCCGCATCCGAAGTTGGATCGCGTCACGATAACGCTCCTCCCCGGAATGTCCCGCTTCTGGTCAAATCCCTGAAGCTTGAGCCCTTCGAGCAGGTAGGGCGCGAGCGCCTCCTTGCTGATCTCGGTGAGGTATTTTGCCGGTATGATCTCGTCGGTGTTGATGTCCGATCGGTCCAGGAACAGGACCTTTCCCCTGAAGCTTTTCATGCAGTCATCCCCGAAAGCCGTCCGAATTCGCTATCGCTCCCCGGATCGCGGTGGCTGCCGCGGTAGCCGGGCTTACGAGGTGGACCATGCCGCCCTCGCCCATCCTTCCCTGAAAATTCCGGTTGGTCGTGGCGGCACACACCTCGCCCAGGGCAAGCACCCCGTTGCTCATGCCGAGGCACGCGCCGCAGGTCGGATTGGTCACGCAGAACCCCGCTTCCATGAATATCTCGATGATGCCTTCCTCCAGGGCCGTCTTGTAAATATCCGTGGTCGCCGGAGAAACGATGGCCCGCACATTCGGGCTGATGGTTTTTCCCTTGAGCACCTGCGCGGCTATGCGCAGATCCTCCATCCTCCCGTTCGTGCAGGAGCCGATATACACCTGATCCACCCGCGTCCCCTCCATCTCGCGCACGGTCTTCACCTGGTCGGGCTTGTACCCCACGGTGACAAGCGGCTCAAGGCCCGACACGTCGTGGTGCATCACCCTTTCGTATTCCGCGTCGGGATCGGATATCCACTTCGAGTATTCCGCAAGGGCCTTTTTTTTCGTTTTGAATTCATCCTTGATGAAATCCCAGAGGTAGTCCACCGTGATCATGTCCGGGTAGCATATGCCGCTCGTGGCGCCGGCTTCAACCGCCATGTTGCACAGGGTCATGCGGGACTCCATGCTCATGGCGGCAACCACCGGGCCGGTGAATTCAAGGATCAGGTTCGTTGCGCCGTTGACACCGATTTTCGCGATTATCGAAAGGATCACGTCCTTCGCGTACACGCCTTCGGGTATCGCGCCGGTTATGTTTATCTTCATCGTCCGGGGCGCGTTAAAGGTGCAAACCCCTTTCAACAGCGCAACCTCCACGTCGGTTGACCCGACGCCCGCGGCAAAAGCGCCGAATGCCCCGTGCGTGCAGGTATGCGAATCGCCCATGATAATCGTGTATCCGGGACGAACGAACCCCTTTTCCGGAAAGAGGGCGTGGCACACGCCGTTACGGCCTATATCAAAAAAGTATTGTATATTGTTCCGCCGGGCCCAATCCCGGAGTATCTTCCCCTGCTCCGCGGTCTTCGTGTCCTTTGCCGGAGACACGTGGTCGATGACCGCCTTGATCTTGTCCGGATCAAACACCCGGTCCTTGCTCCTGGCTTCGAGGTCGAGTATCGCCGCCGGCGTGGTCACCTCGTGGCAGAACACGGCGTCCAGTGAAAGGATATGGATGTCCTTGGCCGGCTGATCGACCCGATGGGCTTTGAAAATCTTCTCCGCTATCGTATTTCCCATACCCGCATCACCCTTAGGTGATCTCCACAGTTTTATTCCGCAGCGGGGAGCTCTCGCGATCAGCGTCATCCTCCGCACCGGCGGTCAAGGGCCCGATCGACTTAAAGGAAACCGCCTTTCCCTTGAGGATAACCTTCAAGCTTGTCGATTCCTGTATCTTTCCTTTCAGAAGATCACCGGCCAGCAGGTCTTCTATCTCATTCCGAATGACGCGCCGCAGGTTCCGGGCTCCGGAATGTTCATCATATCCCTTTTCCATGAGATATCTTTTCACCCCCGGCGAAAAAACAAGCTCGATCTTCCGGTCCCACAGCTTATCATTGATCGCGGCAAGCATCAGATCGACGATCCGCCTGATATGGTTCCGATTAAGCTTATGGAAGTAGACCGTCTCGTCGATCCGGTTCAGGAATTCCGGGCTGAAGAGCTTCTTGAGCTCATCGCTCACTTTTTCATTGACGCCGTTTCCCGGCGTCTCTGCTTCCGCGCCGGTGAATCCCATCTTCCCGATCTTCTGATACTCGCGGTTCCCGATATTCGATGTCATGATAATGATCGTGTCCCGGAAGCTCACGGTAGTGCCCGTGCCGTCCGTCAGCTCGCCTTCCTCAAACACCTGGAGGAGTATGTTGAACACGTCGGGATGGGCCTTCTCAATCTCGTCAAGGAGAATGACCGAATAAGGCCTTCTCTTGATCCTCTCGGTAAGCTGTCCCCCCTCCTCATATCCGATATAGCCGGGCGGAGCGCCGATGAGCCGCGACACCGAATGCTTCTCCATATACTCCGACATGTCGATCCGGACGAGGTTCCGCTCGTCGTCAAACAGGAATTCGGTCAATGCCTTGGCGAGCTCGGTCTTGCCCACGCCGGTGGGGCCGAGGAATATGAAGACGCCCATCGGCTTGTTGGGACTCCCGAGCCCGATCCGCGAACGGCGGATCGCCCGGCTCACGGCCCGTATGGCGTCGTCCTGGCCTACTATCCGGTTGTGGATCACCTCCTCCATCCTCATGAGCTTATCCAGCTCCGATTCCTCGATGCTGGCTACCGGTATGCCGGTGTTTTCCGAGACTATCAGCGCTATCTGATCGGGAGAGACCACGATTTCGTATTCGTTCTTCTTCTCATGCCAGTTGTCGAGCTTGACGGAAAGAACCTCCCTCCTCTGCTGTATGAGATCGCGGATCGCCGCCGCCTGCTCGTATTCCTGCGCCAGCACGAGCTCGTTCTTCCTGGTAATGAGCCCCTCGATCTCCGCTTCCAGCGCGATGATGTCCTCGGGCATGTCAAAATTATCGAGCCGCGCCATTGCCCCCGCCTCATCGATGATATCAATGGCCTTGTCCGGAAGGCAGCGGTCGTTGATGTACCGGTCCGCGAGGTTTGCCGCTTTTTCCAGGGACTCCTGCGTAAATTTCACCTTGTGATGGCTCTCAAAGCGCTCCTTCAATCCGGTGAGGATCTTTATTGTTTCATCAACGTCAGGCTCATTGACTAGAATCGACTGGAACCTGCGCACGAGTGCGGTGTCCTTTTCCACGTACATCTTGTATTCATTCAAAGTGGTGGCGCCGATGCACTGCAGCTCTCCCCGCGCCAGGGCCGGCTTCAGTATGTTCGCCGCGTCTATCGCCCCTTCCGCCGCTCCGGCGCCGATGAGGGTATGAACCTCGTCGATAAATATGATGATGTTGCCCTCGTCTATGATCTCCTTCACGACCCGCTTGAGCCGCTCCTCGAACTCGCCCCGGTATTTGGTGCCGGCAACGATGGCGGCCATGTCAAGGGAGAGTACCCGCCTGTCGTGCAGCGGCTCGGGGATCTCCTTCCGGACAATCCGCTGGGCGAGGCCCTCGACGATGGCGGTTTTACCCACGCCCGCCTCGCCGATAAGAATCGGATTGTTCTTCCTCTTGCGCGAGAGAATGCGTATCACCCGCGTAATCTCTTCTTCGCGGCCGATCACCGGGTCGAGCATGTTCTCCGAAGCCATTCTGGTCAGGTCCCGCGCGAACTCCTCAAGCGCCGGCGGCTTTGCAGTTTTCAGCTTATTCTGCTTCTCGTTGGTGATCTTGACGCCGAGAACCCGCAGTATCTCGTTCCTGATGGCGCTGTAATCAATGCCGCTGCGCACGAGCGTTTCAACGCCGGAGCAGGCGCTGTCCCTGAAGATGGCGAGAAGCAGGTGCTCGGTGCCGATATAGGAATTTTTAAGCTTGCGCGCCTCCTCTTTGGAAAATTCGATGATTCTACGGTAATTCGAGCTCAGGGGGACCTTGCCCAGCACAACCGCAGCCCGGTTTCTCCGCACCGAGCGCTCGATTTCCTGAATGAACTGCTCGAAATTGATGCCCAGGTTCTTCATGATGCGCGCGGCTACCGATTCTTCATCTTTAAGAAGGGAGATCATTATATGCTCCGGCTCGAGCATGTCCGCATTCAAGCGCTTACCCTCGTTCTGGGCCATGATCTCAAGTACCTTTTTCGAGCGCTTTGTAAACTCAAACATCACCTGACCTCATGCGAATGTAAAATTCTGCGAATATAGTCGGCCCGGCACTCATCGGATTCGCTCGTGCTCTTGAAGAGCAGGCCGGAATTCCTCTGGAGATGAGCCCACTGAATATTGACCATAAGATCGTTTACCGCCTTGATATCAAAATTTTTTATGACAGCCAGAATTATCCCCAGCCTCAGATTTGAAAGATGGCCCATGGATTCGATGTAGCTTATCCTCCGCGAATGCTGGAGTATTCCGAACGATCTCCATATCTTATCCTCAAGCTCAAGCCGCGACTCCGACATATATTCGTCCCTGGCCGCATCCTCGATCTCGAGGACTCTGCCGAGCGCTTCATCGACGGTTTCGATGATATCGATCTCCGACAATCCGAATGATATCCGGTTAGATAGCTGGTACAGGCTCCCCAGGGTCTTGCTCATATGGCCTACCGTGCCCTTGATCTCGACCATTTTCCTTTTGTCTTCGGGGATCAACTCGCTTTGCATGTTCTTCAGCGTTATTACCGGAAGATGAAGCAGGGCGGACACCTTGAGGCCGGTGCCGAGGTTCGACGGGCAGGTAGTGAGATATCCCAGCTCTTCAGAGAACGCGTAGGGGACAAACCGGTTCAGCTCGGTATCGGCCTTGTCTGCGATCCGGTATGCCTCGGTCAGCTGGAGGCCGGGCCGCATCACCTGAATACGAAAATGGTCCTCTTCGTTTACAAGAATCGAAAAGTCATCAACAGAACAGACCGACACCAGGGTGTTGTCCGACACCTCCATCTCATAGGTGATGACGTTGCGCTCGCGCAGGTATCTCTTCTCATTGCAGTCGATTTTTTTCAGATCGATGACATCGACGCTTTTGCCGTATACCGATTCGCGGGAGAACCGCTCGACCGCTTCGCGGATGGGATGCAGATCATCCGCGGTCATTCTGGACGGAAACGGTACGGATTGCATATTCCGGGCAAGGCGCAGCCTGCTCGAAAGCACGATGTGGCTGAAGGGCCCGCACGAGGTCCAGAATCCCGATCGCTGTAAAACCTCTTCAAACAACGCCTTCCCTCCTCATTCCGATCCTGTCGCCCGAATTGTATCGCGCAGTACCGCGGCTTCTTCGTAACGCTCCCCGATTATCGCTTTTTCGAGCTCTATTTTTAATTCCTCGATCGTTTTTTTAACATTGACGGCCTGCACCGCCTTTGCCGAAAGTCCCGGGTTCTTAACCGTCATAGTATTAGGATATTTCCCGACATGTTTTGTTGCACCATGAAATCCGAGAATAACCGACTTTAACTGATCCCCAAGATAGCGGTAGCAGTCAGGGCAGCCGAGCTTCCCCTCACGGGTGTAGTCCGCAAAGGTGAATCCGCAGGATTTGCACACCGTCCCGCTTTCGTAATCATCGACTTCGTCGATGTCGAGAAAGGAGAGCATCTCGGGTATGGATAGGGAAAAATTGGAGAGCTTGGAATTCAGCCCTATGTCCCGCGCGCAGCTCTCGCACAGGTGCACCTCCGATTTGACGTCTTTTATTATCTCGGTAAGATGTATCGTAGCCTCTATATTTTTACACCGCTCGCATTGCATGAAGCTTTCCTCTAATAAGTATCGGCACTCTCGCCTCTTTCTCCCTTCTGTTTATATGCAAGGGTTTCACTCATGATCCAAAATTGTAAACTAGAAAATTTTACAAAAAAATCTTGTTATTACCAATATACATATTAATTACTATAAGTAGGTAAAATTTTTAAAAATATCCTCACCCCATCTCACCCTCGTCTCAAATTATTTTATTGACTGTTTAAAAAAAATATGCCACCACTATCTATGCTCTGGGAAAAGAAAAAAACTCAACAATTGCATTTTTTTGTCTCTATAGGCTCGGGATTGAATCAGATTCCCCTCATCGTGGAGGCAAAAAAGCTTAAATTCAACGTCATCGGCGTGGATTACAATACCGCGGCTCCCGGATTCTACTCCTGCGATTTAAAAATACAGGAATCCATTGAAAATCGGGACGTTTTATACAAGAAATTACGCGAGCTTCTGATTGACGGCGAAATCAGCGGGATCATGACCAAATCGTATGGACAAGCCATAGTCACGACGAGCTATCTGGCGGAAAAATTCAACATCCCCTTTCTTCCCTATGCCATAAGCCATTGCTTCATCAACAAAAAAAAGATGAAATCGGTTTTCAGGGAAAACGGCATCGCTACCCCGCAGATCATCCCCTTAAGCGCGAAAACAAAGCTGGAAAAACTCCCTAAAGAAGGCTATCCCGTGATTGTGAAGCCGAATTCCGGCCACGCAAAATTCAACGTGCGGCTCGCACGCAATGAAACCGAATTGCATGATTTTCTTTCCGCTCAGAACAACCCCGAGGACTATGTCCTGGAAAAATTCATTCAAGGCGACGAGATTATCGTCATCGGGCTTGTCCACAATAAGAAGTACCACCTTGTCGAGATCACGGACAAAAAAACGAATTTCCCTCCCTATTTCATCGATATAATGCATATCGCCCCTTCACGATACGACCATTGCGCCGGAAAGATCAACGCGATCGGCCAGGCCGTGGCAGAGGCTTTTTCGATCACTAACTCCCCGCTCATTATGGAATTTGTAATCGACAAGGATGAGGAGCCGTACCTCATTGAGGCTGTTCCTGAATTCGGCGGCGAATTTATTCCCGACATACTCATACCGGCCAGCACCGGGTACAACATAATCAGGGAAGCCATAAAGTCCATGACGAGGAAAAGCTTCAACCCTCCGCCCTCAACCCGAAAAAATCAAACAGCGGTCGTGGTGCGCTACATTACCGGGGAGAAGGGGATTCTGGCATCATGCAATCCGGACGGCCCCGGTAAGGAAAACGGCACCATATTTTCCCGGATATTCAAGGAGATCGGCTCGCCGGTTAATGATCCGGTCACGAACCTGGACCGGGTGGGGGTCGTCGTTGTCGCGGCCCGGACCGCCGGAGAGGCCGTGGCTCTTTCAGAAAAGGCGGCCGGGAATTTCAATATAAGGATAAAGCCCTGATGGCCGGCAAAACATGGGACGATCACTACGCATCCGAGAAGGCGGGGCTCCGGTATCCTGATGAAAACCTGGTGCGCCTCCTCACAAAGGAGCTCTCCCGGCTGAAAAAGCCGTTGCCCTTGACCGCGGTTGACATCGGCTGCGGCAGTGGAAGACACCTGAAGCTTTTGAGCGACCTGGGTATCGGCTACGTCCTCGGCCTGGATTCAAGCTCCAACGCGCTCCGGATGGCCAAAAAACGCTTTTCATGGCCGCTTCTGCTCGCCGACGCGAGCAATATCCCCCTGAAAGACGCCTCAGCCGATATTGCCGTTGCCTGGGGCTCGCTCCACTATGGGAGGAAGGAACAGCTCCCGGTAATGCTGGGCGAGATAGAGCGGATACTGGCTCGAAAGGGGCATCTTTTTGCAACGCTCCGCTCAATCAGGGACACCCATTTGAAAACAGGAAAACATCTGGGCAATGACGTGTGGATGACCCGGCTCGATGATATCAGCGGCTCCGTCGTCTCATTTTATTCCGAAGATGAGCTGATCCGGGCTTTTTCCCTGTTCACGGAATTCAAATTCGGGCTCATGGAACGGACTCTTGTCGGAGACACAAGCGCGCTGATCTCCCATTGGGTAGTGCATGCGGTTAAATGAATTGGCGTGACTACCCGGATAACTCTCGCAGAGACGACCTCACCCTCGGCCCCTCTCCAAATTGGAAAGGGGGGGAATTAGGACGAGCTTAATTCTGCGGAAACCCTCTCCGATTCGGAGAGGGTGCGCAGAGCGCGGGTGAGGTCAGAGAAGCATTCTTTGCGCCTTTGCGAGAAATTAATTATAAAATAGCTGAGTAGTTAAGAATTGGCTATACGAATAAATATGATTGATAGTTCTATAAAACCAAATGCATTCAATGAGCGGCTCTCTGCATGCCCGCTCTGCGGCGGCGGCAATATACGGTTTCTTTTTACGATAGAAAAATACACCCCGTCCTTCGGCGTGGACCGGTGCGGCTCGTGCGGATTCATATTCATGAATCCGCGCTTTAACGACGCAGCCGTATCCGGTTTTTACGATGAAGATTATTATTCCGGCGGGTCCGAATATTCATATCATGACGAGCGAAAATCCCTGAAATTTTTCTCTCCGGTGTGGAATAAGAGAATCGCCATTATAAGAAAATATGTGAAGGAGGGGAACCTGCTCGATGTGGGCTGCGCATTCGGCGGATTCCTGAACGCAGCCGCACACTACTTTGTCCCCCATGGAATTGAAATTTCTCCATACGCCGCAGCCCATGCACAGTCGATACTCGGGAATACGATACACATGGGCACGCTGGCGGACCATCCCTTCCCGCATAATTACTTTTCCGTAATAACCATGATAGAGCTTCTGGAACACCTGCCGGATCCGGCTGCGGCGCTCAGGGAAAGCCGCAAGCTTCTGCGGCGCGGCGGACTTCTGGTGGTACAGACCGCGAATATGGACGGATTGCAGGCGAGGGTCTTCGGCAGGAACTACGCCTATTTTATGCCCGGCCATCTGTCGTATTTTACCCGGCAGAGCCTGACCATGCTTCTACAAAAAATCGGATTCGGGAAAATCAGGGTATATTACCCGGTTGAGTTCGGTCTCATGCCCAAACTGATGAAATCGAGATCCGATATAACGCGGCTTTGGGATTACCGGAAATGGATCAGGATCGCCGCGTATCACTACGCGAGCAAGATCCATTTCGGCAATGTCGCGGCCACCAGCTCCATGGTGGTATACGCAATTAAGTGACAAAATACTTGACCCGTTCAAACGCCTGTTATCTTCTGCCAGTCAGATAAATTACTTGAGTTAGGCGTTTTTTATCAATACCTGCCGCTCCCTCCCCCTTGAGGGGGGAGGGCTGGGGTGGGGGTGAGGAATTTATAGTGAGTGCATGATTTTTTATAGAGCGAAATCACCTATTCCACCCTCCCCTAACCCCTCCCATCAAGGGAGGGGAAATCATTACAAAAATTCGCCCAACACGAATAATAAAATCATAAAAAAATCTCAATGAACCGAATCTGGCAAAAAATAAAATCACGCTATTACTCTAATCTTTATTTGGCGGCAGCGCACGCCACCTTCATCATCTTGTTGTTTTTAGGCTACCGGATCAGGGTATATCGCTACATCCGATCGATCTATCCCGATATCCAGATACGGGGCTTAGGGGAATATATCTCTCTCGGGATACATTACGATTCCCTGGCCATTTTCTTTACTCTGCTTCTGTTTTTCATGCTGATTCTTCTTCTCGGCGGAGCCGGAAAAATCAAATATATTTTGTTATCGCTCATTTCCATTATTTTCATCTTTTTTATGCTTTTCGGCATCGAGTTCTTCAGGGTCTATGAAACCACGTTCCAGACGAACTTTGCCGGCAGGGAGCAGCTTTCGGGTCTGAGGCTTGTCATTGAATCGGCTCTTGCCGAATTCTCAACTGAATTCTATGTTTTATTGCTTACTCTGTCCTTAGTAATAATTGCCATCAACTATCTATTCGGCGGCCGGATGCAAAGCCGCGATTCCCGTCATGCGGATGAAATGCCTCGGCACGGCTCCGCAACCAGGCTCATTCAAATCTTCCTCCCCTCCGTGCTCCTCTTATTCCTGGCGGCAGGTCTCGCCACCGAACCGGAAATTAAATCCGGAAAATTCATTCCGCGGTATAGAAAAGAAGAGGCCGGAAAATATATCTCCCTGCTTCATGAGTTCTCGATGAACCCGGCATACAACCTGGTAACGCGGGAAGCGACCCTGATGCAGCAACAGCAGCAGACAAACGAAACCGGCTCGAGCAATGTCCCCTTTACCTTTAAGCTCAATACCGATTCGATATTCCATGCACGGCGATACAAACGCCGGGACATCATACCCCGCGGTAAAAGATACAACATCATACTCTATTTTTTCGAATCCACGCCCTATAAATACTATGACATAAAAGTCCGCGGCAGACAGGTCATCCCGGCCTGGCACCGGCTGGAGAAAAACAGCATCAATTTCCGGCACCATTATGTAAACTATCCCCTCTCGGCCAACGCCCTGATATCCGTATTCGCCTCTGCCTATGACCTGAATACCCCGGACCTGCTCATCCAGAAATATCCAAAAATTAAGCTGATAACACTTCCTGAGATTCTTAAAGACCGCGGATACCGGACATGCCTGATCCACAGCGGCGGGCTCGGGTATGCGGGACAGAGGCGGTTTCTGGAACGCCGGAAATTCGACGCCATATATGATTACAATTATTTGATAAAGATCGAGCCGTACAACCGGCAGGTAGGATGGGGGGTAGACGAACGCGCCATGATCAAGCCGGGCATAGAATTTATTAAAAAAGACGCGGCAAGGCCGTATCTTGTGGTCTTTATGCCGGTAAATCCCCACCACCCGTATGCAATCCCCGGCAAACAGTTCCAGATTACCGGGGACATACCCGAAGACATCGACTCCCGGAAAAGGAGCTGGCTGAATTACCTGAATTCGCTTCACTACGCAGACGCGTCCCTCGGCATGCTGGTCGACGAACTCGACAAGGAAGCCCTATTGGACGACACCCTTCTCTTCATCTTCGCCGACCACGGCGAAGCCTTTTACCAGCACCGGAGGAATTACAACCACCCTCTGTACCTGTACAATGAGAACGTTCATGTTCCCTTCCTGATATACAATAAAAAGATATTCACCGCTCCTTTATACTTCGACGGTATTACCCGACACATTGATATCCTGCCCACGATCCGGGACATATTGGGAATTCCCCCTGTCCCTGAAGAGGAAGGAATTCCGATTCTCGCGCCGCACCGCGAACAGCTTGCCCTTCTGCACACCTCATGGAAGGACGACTATATGGGAATCGCGGACGGAAACTGGAAATATATCTGCCGGACGAACGACCGGCTTGAGGAGCTCTATGATCTCGGGAAGGATCCCAACGAAAAAAATAATGTCGCGTCAACACATACGGACATCGTCGAGCGGTACCGGGCGTACGTTCTCAAGGCGAGAAGATATAAAGACGATTACTACGAGCGGATATTAAAAAGATAATTTAGAACCTCATCCCCGCTTGAATGCCGGTCATTCTTCCTGAAAAAAAAGAAATAGTGACCGCATCGGATCTGAATTTGTGCATCGCCGGTATGAGATATCCTATGATGGTGCCGATCAATGCGCCGGCGATTATGTCCGTGGGGAAATGGAGCCCTGCCGCGAATCTGAAATAACCGGCAAGTGCGGCGACCGGCAGCGCTCCGGCGAGCACCAGATACCTCAACTCGGATTTAAACAGGTCGCATACCGCCGTGGAAAGAAAGACCATGGACCCGAAGGCGAGGGATGCGTGGAGGGAATAAAATGATGAAGATGAAAATCCGTCCCGGGGCTTTCTTTCAAACAGGTTGTTTACGTACAGATACGGCCTTTTACGGTTCACCAGGGCCTTGCTCATGCCGTTGGCGGCCTGAACGAAAATCATAACCTCGGCATACATGACCGCCAGGGTCAGGGCATGCATATTTTCCCTTTTTTGAAGATACGGTATGGTCAGTAACAGGGGCGTTACCGATGCTGCAACGGTCAGGGCGTCGCTCGCTTCGCTTGCTCCCGTAAGGTGCCTTCCCACTGCCGGACGGTCCCATTCACTCAAATTATCCTTCTGCGCCCGTATGGTTTCAAGCCATCCCGGAACGGGCCGTATCGAATAGAGGTAGAGCGATACCCCGGCTGCCGCGCATCCGACAGAGAGAAGGGTCGCATCGGTCGCGGCATCGAGCCTGTAGGGAAAGGCCGCAGCCTCAGAGGCGGAAAGCTCCGGGCGGGCGGACAGCAGAACGAGGATAAAAAAAATCATTCGTGCAAGCATAGTGCCATTATGCAGCAGCCGAGCAGCCTCCGTTACTTCCTCTCCCTCAAATTCAAATACTTTCTTTCCTCAGAGCTGACCTGGATATAGGCGGGCCGGAGGATTTTCCCCTGCATTATCTGTTCGATCCTGTGGGCGCACCAGCCCACGACCCGCGCCATGGCGAAAATAGGGGTATAGAGCTCTTTGGGTATGCCCAGCATCTCATACACCAGGCCTGAATAGTAGTCAACGTTGGCGGAAAGGAGCTTGCCGTTGCGCTCGGAAAGCATTTTTGAAGCCACGGCCTCTATCTTATCGTACAGGAGAAATTCCTCCATCATATCATGTTTCTCGGCCAGTTTTCTCGCGTATTCCTTCAGGATCAATGCCCGGGGATCGGACACGGTATAGACCGCGTGGCCGAATCCGTATATTTTGCCCGATCCGTCGCCCGTCTTCTTCTCCAAGCGGCGGGAAAGATACGTCTTGATCTCCCGTTCGCTGTCCCAATTCTTGACGCCTTTTTTCAATTCTTTCATCATCATCTTTACCGACTCGTTCGCCCCCCCGTGGAGATGCCCGGAGAGCGACGCGATCCCTGCGGCAATGGCCATGTAGGTACCGGCGCCGCTGGAAGAGACTGAGCGCACGGTGAAGGTGGAGTTGTTTCCGCCGCCGTGCTCCGCGTGGAGAATGAGGGCGATGTCGAATATATGCGCGTCTTCATCATCCGGGGTATCGCCGTGCAGGAGATAGAGGAAATTCTCCGCTGTGGAGAGCTCGGGCTTGGGCCTGAGTATCTTCAGGTCGAATCCCTTGCTGTACCGGAGAACGTTGTAATTCGTTGCGACGATAGTCGGGAATTTCGCTATCAGGTTTATGCTCTGGCGGCACACGATGGCGATATCGGTCGATTCCGGCTCCTCGTCGCAACGGCTCATGTGGGAGATCACGCTGTGAAGCGCGTACATCTGGTTGTCATTCTCAACCTCGCCCATGATAATCTGCCGCTCCGCCCTGGACAGGGACCTTCTCTTATTGAGCTCCTGAGTGAACATCGTAAGATCCGAGGGCTTGGGCAGCTCACCGGCCAGGAGCAGGTATGCCACCTCCTCGAATCCAAACTTTTTTTGCTTTTCAACGGCCTTGACGATCTTCGCCACGTCATATCCGCAATAAAAAAGCCTGCCGGGAATCGGCTTGACTTCGTATATCCTCTTTTCAGGATCCTTTAAAACCTTCTCATAACCATCAACCCGCCCCTTGGTCGTGATACCCACAACCACGCCGGAGCCGTCGGGATTGCGCAAGCCCAATTTAACGTCCCGCTCCCGGACGACCTCCGGGGTCAGGTAATCGTTCAGAAGGGTCAGCTTCTCGATTTTTTTCAGTATATTTTCCATGGGCAATCCCTTTATCTTTACCATTCCACGTAAAGAAACCGAATTTCACTGTCAACATTTTAATGGCGCAGCGGAGGAAAATCGATACGTATTACTGCTTGCTTCGATAGTACCGTATCAGGTTGTTGGTGGAGCCGTCATGTTTCAAGTCCGCCGAAAATAGAGGATCAAGCTCCGGCAGGATTTTCTTCGCCAGCTCTTTGCCGAGCTCCACGCCCCATTGGTCAAAGGAATAGATGTCCCAGATGATTCCCTGGGTAAATATCTTGTGCTCATACATTGCGATGAGCTTTCCGAGGGTATGCGGAGTCAATTGCTCGGCCATGATCGTGTTCGTCGGCCGGTTCCCCGCGCATAGCCGGTACGGGATGAGCCGCCGGGGGACTCCTTCCGTAATGAGGTCCGTCGCCGACTTCCCGAAGGCCAGGGCTTCGGTCTGGGCGAACAGATTCGCCATGAGCTTGCGGTGGTGGTCGCCGGCGCTGCGGAGCGGCCTGGCGAACCCGATGAAATCGGCCGGGATGAGCTTCGTCCCCTGGTGCAGGAGCTGGTAAAACGCGTGCTGCCCGTTCGTGCCTGCCTCGCCCCAGATGATCGGCCCGGTCTGGTAGGAGACCCGCGCGCCGGAGCGGTCAACGCCCTTGCCGTTCGACTCCATGTCCGCCTGCTCCAGGTACGCCGGGAGCCGGCACAGATACTGGCTGTACGGCAGGATTGCGTGCGTCTCCGCGTTGAAAAAATTGTTGTACCAGACCCCCAGCAGGCCCATGACGGCCGGAATGTTTTTTTCGAGCGGAGCGTGACGGAAATGATTGTCGATGTCGTTGAATCCGGCCAGCAGGGACATGAAGGCCTCGTACCCGATCGAGATCATAACGGGCAAACCGATGGCTGAGGTCAGGGAGTACCTTCCCCCGACCCAGTCCCAGAACCCGAACATGTTCTCCGGATCAATGCCGAACCTCGTGACCGCGTCCTCGTTGGTCGAAACCGCCACGAAATGGAACGGTACCGCCTGCTCGGATATGAGACTGCCCAGAAGCCACTTCTTCGCGGTTTCGGCGTTGGTCAGGGTCTCCTGCGTGGTAAAGGTTTTGGACTCGACTATGAAAAGCGTCTCCCCGGGATCAAGCCCCTGCAGGGCCTCCAGTATGTGCGCATCATCGACATTGGACACAAAGTAAAATGAAAGATCCCGCTTTGAATAATATCTCAGGGCCTCGGTCGCCATGCAGGGGCCCAGGTCCGATCCGCCGATGCCGATATTGACGATATTCTTAACCGGCTTGCCGGTATATCCCCTCCACCGGCCGGAGCGGACTTTTTCAGAAAAGGACCGCATTTTTTCAAGCATTGAAAAAACGGAGGGCATGACATCGCTGCCGTCAAGGAGTACCGGCGTTCGCTTCACATTTCTTAAAGCCGTATGGAGCACCGCCCTCCCCTCGGTCTCATTTATCCTCTCGCCGCCGAACATCCGCTCAATCTCATGCGGCAGGCCGGCCGCAGCGGCAAGCTCCCTGAGAAGCTGCATGGTGACTTCGGTGATTCGGTTCTTCGAGTAGTCGAAACATATATCCCCTTCATCAATGGTGAATTTTTCAGCCCTGTCCCGATCGGTCCCGAAAAGCTCTTTCAGGGTAATATCTTTTATTTCACGATAATGCCGGGCAAGGGCTTTCCATTCCTTCGTTGCGGTTAATGGTTTTTCAGGCATAGGGTCCTCGGTTAATCAGTCAAGTTGGACGAATTTTATTATTCCCCTCCCTCGATGGGAGGGGTCAGGGGAGGGTGATTAGATTGGCTCTTCACCCCCACCCCAGCCCTCCCCCATCAAGGGGGAGGGAGTAAGAGGTATTAACGAGATTCGCCTAAGTCAAGCTAATCAATGGGAATTATAAACACCGAATGACCAAAAGTCAAGATTTTATATTTTTTTATCGCACCGGCCGGACAAATAACAGACCGCGCATTTCGCCTTCTTTTTACAGTAATCCTTTCCGTGTGCAACGATCAGGGCGTGATATTCATTGTACTCCTGGAGCGTGCCCTTGAAATTGGCGTGAAATATATCCTGCATCTCATGATATTTTTCATTCCCGGCGAAGATCCCAAGCCGGGTGAATATCCTCCGGGTATATGCGTCGATGACGAATACCTTACGGTTAAGCCCGTACAATAAAATCGAGTCCGCCGTTTCAGGCCCCACGCCGTTCAGCGAAAGCAGCTCCGCGCGCAGCTCCGAAGTGCCTCTGCCGAGGAGCTCGTCATACCGGAAATCATAGCGCCGGTACCAGGCGGTGAAATGCTTAATCTTCCCGGCTTTCTGATTATAATAACCGGCCGGGCGGATCATCCCCGCCAATCTCCCGGTGCTGATCTTCCGGATGGAAACCGGGTCCAGCAATTTATTTTTCTTGAGCGCGGCGATCGCCTTTTCGGCATTGCTCCAGGATACATTCTGGGTGAGGATGGCCCCCGCTGCTATCTCAAAAAAATCATGCCCGTCGCGGGGTGCATTGACAAAGTATTCGCTCACTAAGGTGCGGGGGTTTACGATGGGCCACCAGCCCTGCGGCCCGTGAAAAGCGAGGAGTCGTTTATAAATCGACCGGAGACGCATCTGGCGAAAATATCCGGCGGGCCCTTACGGCGTGACCGGCAGCCGCTTCGATTCCGACTGGTCCGCGAGGATGACCCCCTCCTCCTTGTATTTTTTCAGGAGAAAATGGGATACCGTGGACTGGACGCCCTGTATGGTGGCGAGCTTCTCGGATACGAACTGGGCGACCTCGCGCAGGTTTTCGCCCTCGACCTGCACCAGGAGATCGTATCCTCCTGAAAGAAGAAACACGGAGCTGACTTCCGGGAAACGGTATATGGCCTCAGCCACTGAATCGAATCCCACCTTGCGCTCGGGGATCACCTTCACTTCTATGAGGGCCTTGACCTCATTCAGCCGTATCCTCTGCCAGTTTATGCTGGTGTGGTATCCGAGAATTATCCGGTCCTCCTCAAATTTTTTAACATATTTCTTTACCTTATCCGCGGTACTGTTGATCTGTCTGGCTATTTCGTCAGAATCGACTTTTGAGTCTTTACGCAGGATTTCAAGGATCTGCTCGCCGATTTCATCAACCCGATACGGTTTCATAGGCTACTCCTTTGAGGCGGCATTCTATACGATGATTCCCGGCTTACTCTTTTTTATCATCCTTTTTTTCGTCATCGCTCTTTTCACTGTGCTCGCCCGAAATAGATTTTTTAAACTCCCGGATTCCGCTCCCCAGGTCCTTTGCGATCTTGGGCAATTTGTTCGCGCCGAACACGACCAGAACGATCAAAAAGATTAATATGAGCTCCCACGGACCAAGGGTGTTTAAAAAGGCTAAATTCACTCCAGTATTCATAATCACCTCCTACCGGACAATCTGCTAAAATTAAGTCATTACCATGACTATCGCGCCTGTTTGTCAAATTAAATTCTGGCGGGACAAAAGGAGGGAATGCCGTCTATACGGCAGGGCTGAAGCGGATGATCTTCTCTTCGGGGTCTTCGTAGTATTTCACGTTGTCAATGGGGGAATCGATTCTCTTGATGCTCTTCCTGATACTGATGACCGTTCCCGGATAAGCCTTGTTCTTTATGATTATGCACGGTTCACGCTCAAGCTTCAGTTTGTCCTGCACCTCTTTGCTCTGTTCGACATATTTCTTGAGCTCTCTGTTGTTGTCGCTGAGCTGTTTCAACAACAAGAGGCAGTTCTTCTTCCTGGCCGGAAGCAGCTTCTCGATGAATTCCTTTGGATTGTCAAAGACCGCCTCCCCGAAGCTGAGCTTCAGTTTGTTCACGACCTCGTCGACGGCCTTCCGCCACTTGGATATCTCTTTATGAATATCCTGCAGCTCCCGTTCGATAAAGAGGTTCCTGCCGACGTTGAGCTGCGTCTCGGTTTCATTGGGCGATCCGGATACATTGACCATTATCTCATACAGGGCCGTCGTCCTCCCGCCGATGATCTTTCCCTGCTTGGCGACAACGCTGATCCTGTTGTTGGAAAATACATCGCAGTTGATGATCGAATCCTCGACCACGACATCGCCTGTAGCCTCGACATTGGCGTTGAGCAGATACTTGGCCGTGACCTTGCCGTTCGCGACCAGCTTGACGTTCTCCTTGCCGACCACCCCCATCTTCACGGTGATATCGCCGGCGGATTCCAGGTAGGCGTCGTCCACATTTTTCTCGATTATGATATCGCCGTTGGCCTTGACGGAAAATCCGGGCAGAACCGATCCCATGATATGCACGGAGCCGTTGAAATCGATATTCCCGGTATCGTAATTAACGTCGCCCTGGATATAGGCGACGGGGAGCACGGATATCTTATTGGCATTAATGTCCAGACATCCGTCGATTGAAGACACAAAAATGTTTTCGTCGCCGACCGACTGAACCAAATTCTCCCCCTTCAGGTATCCTGCGACCTTTTCAAATTCAGCGAAGGACTTATCCCCGTACACGTCATACCCGTCCGCGGGTTTCACGGCAGGTATTCTGCGTAAGACATCCTGGCCTTTTTTTACCTCAATTATCGAGCCCACTTCCTTGAAGTCGATGCTCCCGTCCGATTTGATCTCGCCCGCCTTTTTCTTTATGTTTATGAGGGGAAGATAATATTCTTCGTGTCCCTTCAGCGGCTCCCTTCCCTGGGCCACCAGAATTCTCGTGAATTGAGGCGCGGCAGGATCGACCGCGTCGAGCTGCTCCTGTACCTTCTTCTGCTCAAGGCGCGATATTATTTTATAGCTGTGCAGCGTCTCATCAATGTCCGCCATTGTCGGGAACTTTCCGAATTTCGTGGGATAAACCGCAAAGTACGCCTTGAGCTTGTCTCTGCCGACGCTAACGGGAGACAGCCAGCGGATCCTTTGGCCGTCCAGGATAACGAAGCCGTACGCCGACGCCTTATAGGCGTTCATTGTTTCATCATAATAAATGCCCGTGTCCGCCTTTACGGACAGGAAATCATAAATATGGTAGTATTCATACCCGGGGTCAAGCCGGCTGGGGATCTGGTCTTCGGAATCTACGTTGATGATGCGGGCGACGATTTCCGATGCGTTCACGAAGTTATACGGGGAAGAGAGCACATACTTCTTTTCTCCATCCTCGGTAACCTTTTCCTGGAGGATGGTCCGTACCTTGGGATCAAAATAATAGACGATCTTTTTCATTTGCTCTACCGAACTCGTTCAAAAACCTTAATTCTTAGGGCCAAAAAGCAATTTTGCATACTCTTTCATATTATATATTACTAAAAAACTATTATATATGGCCATATTGTAAATCTATTTTTTCTATTTATATTTTCGTAATAATCAAGAAAGTAATGAAAACATTTTTTTAACAAAATGCTCAATTAGACTAAAATGGACATTATTTAATAGAATGTATAATAAGCGGACAAGGTGATAGGGAGAATGAAGAGATTGCAGAGATATATTTTCTTTGCGACTTGGCGTGTTTGCGAGAGATAACTGATATTGTTAAGCCTTACACAAGACCCTTGTCAACCAGGAGTTCGGCGATCTGTATCGCGTTGAGGGCTGCGCCTTTCCTGATATTGTCTGAAACAATCCACATATTGATCCCGTTGGGAATCGACTCATCCTCCCTGATGCGGCCGACGAACACTTCATCCTTTCCTGCCGCGTAGATCGCAAGGGGGTATTCACTCCGGGCGGGATTATCCAGAACCGTGACCCCGGGAGCCCTCTTCAAGAGCTCGCGCACCTGGTCCGGGGTTATCTTTTTCCCGGTCTCTATGTTGACGGATTCTGAATGGCCGTAAAGCACCGGAACCCGGACCGTGGTTGCGGTGACCCGGATTGAATCATCATTCATTATCTTCCGGGTTTCATTCATCATCTTCATCTCTTCCCTGGTATAACCGTTTTCCACGAACACGTCAATCTGCGGAAAGACGTTGAACGCTATCTGATGGGGATAGACCTTCCTCTGGGATATTTCCCTGCCGCTTACGATGTCCCGCGTCTGTATCATACATTCCTCGATCGCCTTCAGTCCGGTTCCCGATACCGCCTGATAGGTGCTGACCACGATACGCTTGATCCGGACTGCGTCATGGATCGGCTTCAGGGCCACCACCATCTGGATGGTGGAGCAATTCGGGTTCGCTATGATCCCCTGGTGCCGGGCTGCCGCGTCCGCGTTCACCTCCGGAACGACGAGGGGTACGTCCGGGTCCATGCGCCAGGCGGAGCTGTTGTCGATCACCAGGCAGCCTTCATCCACCGCCCGCTTCGCAACCCTCTTGCTCACCTCGCCGCCCGCGGAGAACAGGCCGATATCGAATCCGCGGAAGCACCCGTCCGAGACCGGCTCAACCTCCACGTTCCTGCCGCCGAACTCGAATACCCTGCCCACGGTGGACGAGCCGAGGAACCGTATCCTGTCGATGGGGAACTTCCTCTCCAGCAAGATCTTCCTGAATTCAATGCCCACCGCGCCGGTGGCGCCGAGGATAACGACATTGTACTTTTTCACCGGTCACTCCCGCTCTTGATCAGGGCTTTTGCCTCCGACCTCTCACATTTGGGCCACAGCCCCGATTAAATATTGAGGGTACTATTAATTGAGACTTATGATTGTCAAGAATAATATAGTCTCATGCCCCCGGAAGGGCTACCCGACCTCATCCCCCCCTTCCCCCCTTCTCCTCAATAAGAGAAGGGGGGTGCATAAAGCTTATTGCTATACGCCCCCCTTAGCGACAGGATGTCACGTATGTGCTGATCAGGATGATCGAATGCCGAAGCAGCACAGGAGGTGCGAAAAGGCTTCGGCCCCCAGCGTACAGGGATGTACAAGCTGTTGCATACAATTTTGAGAAGGGATGGGGGTAAGGTCA
>Ga0154758_101_pt1 | contig 120513 bp, 105 predicted proteins | sample Rifle2008BG16ft_FD_105766 | JGI IMG/M metagenome (GOLD analysis project Ga0154758, IMG submission 105766) | Spirochaetes bacterium RBG_16_49_21
ACTTTAATTATCCTCATGGATTATCATACACTGATTATTAGTTATTCTGTCAACCATAAAGTTACCAAAATGCGAACTTTGTTATTATGCGGACAAACAATAAGTGTGCAGGAGGTCGTTGGTTCGAGTCCAATATCGCCCACAGGAAACTTCATACGCTGCCAATACGGCCCTCTTCCCGCAGCGGAAGTTGACGAGATACCCGCATCTCATTATATTTCCCTCATCCTGATACGGGAACCTTGAAAAATCAAGTCGGATGGACGAATCCACTATGAATGCTTTTTATCTGCGCAGCCCAAGCGGCGATCCCTTCTACAACCTGGCAGTTGAGGAATATATCCTGGATCATTTTCCGGAAAACAAACCGGTGCTGCTCCTCTGGCAAAGCGACAACGCGGTGGTGATCGGACGCCACCAGAACCCGTGGAAAGAGACAGACGGCGGTTTCATAATGCGGAAGCGCATTGCGCTCGCGCGGCGGATAAGCGGCGGCGGCGCCGTGTATCATGACCGGGGCAACCTGAACTTCTCATTCATCGCGGACAGGAGGTTTTTCGATCCTGACCGTCAGATCCGGGCGGTGCGTGAAATCCTTGTCCCGCATGGAATCCGGGCGACGATCGGCAAGCGGAGGGATCTGTACGTGGCAGGAAAAAAATTCTCCGGCAGCGCCTATGCGTTCAGGCGCGACCGGGCCCTCCATCATGGCACCCTGCTGGTGAACGCAGACCTGAGCATGATGCGGGCGCTCGAGGGGAAAATGCGGATAACAAACCAGCAGGGAACGCTGTCGGAGCACTCCGCGGTGATTAATCTGAAATCGGTAAATCCGGACATCTCTATCGAAGGGGTTGCGCGCTCGCTTCGGATCATGGCTGAAAAAATAACCGGATGCCGATTTCTCAGCGCGGAAATAAGCGATCTTTGCGATTCAGCCGTGCTTTCAGCGCTCCATGATAAACAGCGCTCCTGGGATTGGCGCTATGGAAACACGCCGGCATTTGACGCGGAGCTCGGCGCGGCTGGAGGGCGCATTTCGGTCCATGTGGACAGAGGTCGTGTGGGAGCGGTTAGGTCCCTGCCGGATGGGAAAATGGTGCTGGACGCCGGCAGAGCGGTCCGTTTTCATAGGGATGACATCCCGGATGCCCTTGCAGATGCCGGCGACCCAAGGGGGTCCCTGATAAGAGATCACTTGTTTTAATTTTTAAAAATATCACTGAATCCGCTATATTCTGATAACCAAAATAGCTATTTTTTAGTTATATTAAATTATATATCTTGAAATTTAAGATAAGAGTGTTTATAAAAAATTATTATTAAATAGTGCCCCGCCGAAGGCGGCGGGGGCACTATGAAATATATAACTGTTATGGGACAAGGATTCCGGAAGGAAAAGGATGTACTGGGTGAAGTGGAGGTCCCCGCGGGTGTATACTGGGGAGTAAGCACCTTCCGGGCCGTTCAAAATTTCCAAATCAGCGGCAAAAGATTTCCCGCGATATTTCTCACATCGCTCGCCGAGATAAAAAAGGCGTGCCTGCTTGCCAACCGGGAGCTTGGCTTCATCGACAACGAAAAGGGTGACGCCCTGCTTCAGGCGATCAAGGAATTGCTGGAACAGGGCCGGTTTCTCGACCAGTTCCCCATTGATGTGTACCAGACCGGTTCCGGCACCCAAACCAACATGAACATGAACGAGGTACTGGCGAACCGTGCCAATGAGATCCTCGGGTTCCCATTGGGGAAAAAACATCCCGTGCATCCCAACGATCATGTCAATAGCTCCCAGTCCTCCAATGATGTGATTCCCACTGCAATGCATCTTTCCGCTCTGCATCTGTCCCAAGAAAAACTCCTTCCATCCCTTAAAGAACTTCAAAAGACGCTCTCGGAAAAGATCAAGGAATTCGGGGGGATTGTAAAAGTCGGCAGGACACACCTTCAGGACGCCGTACCCATCTCTCTTTCAATGGAATTTCAAGTCTATAAACAGCAGGTTGAAACCGACATTCTCCGCATCGCCAGCGCCCGTGATGAGCTCCTGCTTATTCCGCTGGGGGGAACCGCCGTGGGAACGGGAATTAACGCCCCTGAGGGCTTTGACCGGCTCGCGGCGCAGAAGCTGTCGGAAATCACCGGATTTTCCCTGAAACCCAATCCCGTTAAAGCCGAAGGCATCTCTTCCCACAATGCCATAGCAGCCATGAGCGCGGCCTTGCGGCAGCTCTCGCTCTCCCTCATGAAAATGGCCAACGACATCCGCTGGATGGGGAGCGGCCCCCGGGCCGGCCTTTTCGAGCTGATACTCCCCGCCAACGAGCCGGGATCATCCATAATGCCCGGAAAGATCAATCCCACCCAGTCGGAGGCGCTGATCCAGGTATGCATTCAGGTGATGGGGAACGACGCCGCAATATCAATGGCTGAGGGCTACGGCAGCATCCTGGACCTGAACGTGTGCAAGCCGGTAATGATCTACAATCTGCTGGACTCCCTTGAGATAATAAGCAACGGCATCCATTCCTTTATAAAGAACTGTTTAACCGGCTTAAAAGCGAACAAGGAGCAGATAACCGCTCATCTCGAGAGGATGCTCATGACCGTCACTAACCTGAGCCCTTATATAGGGTATGATAAGTGCGCGGAGATCGCTCAAAAAGCTTTTAGGGAACGTAAGACTATCAGGGAAGTCATAAGGGAACTCAACATTACTATTGAAGGCGATATCGACGAACTGCTTGATCCGCGGAAGATGGCATGATGCGGGGAGCTTTTGACCTCGCCCCCGATCCTTCTCTCCCTCCGGGAGTCGCCAGCCGGTGCATCCATGCACGCTGCCGCATACTTAGCGACAAAATGTCGAGGATGCGCAACGCGCAGGTGAGTTCGCATATTTAAAATTTGTGCACGACATATATCTTTTTAATTGCTATATTTACCTTATAAAAGGAGAACAATATGAAAGGCACTTTAGCGGAAAAGATACTAAAAGAACATCTTCTTGAAGGCAGGCTTATTCCCGGAAAGGAGATCGGCATCCGCATAGACCAGTCCCTGACGCAGGATGCGACCGGCACCATGGTCTACCTTGAGTTTGAGTCGCTCAACATGAAGCGCGTGAACATAGAGCTGGCGGTAAGCTATATCGACCACAACATCATTCAGACCGATTACCGGAACGCAGACGATCACCGCTTTCTGCAGTCCGCTGCCGCCAAATACGGGGTAATACTGTCGTCGGCCGGGAATGGTGTTTCGCATCACGTGCACCGCCAACGCTTCGGTATCCCCGGAAAAACGCTCCTCGGCTCCGACAGCCACACCACCACCGGCGGGTGCCTCGGTATGCTGGCCATGGGATCAGGGGGGATCGAAGTCGCCATGGCCATGGCAGGAAAGCCCTACTATATCAACACCCCCACCATCTGGGGAATCAGCGTGGAGGGGGAATTTCAGCCCTTCGTGTCTGGCAAGGACCTGATATTGAAACTCCTTGGTGACTATACGGCAAAGTCCGGCATCGGCAAGATTATGGAATTTTACGGACCGGGCGTGAAAAACATGGATATGGCTGCCCGCGCCACCATCGCCAACATGGCTGTGGATATGGGATTCACCGCCTGCATCTTCCCCTCCGATGAAATAACGCGCGATTATTTGAAGAAAAATGACCGGCCTGGTGATTTCAGGCGGCTTGCTGCGAGAAAGAACGCAGTGTACGATGAAATAACTGAAATAAAATTGAACGATATCGAACCCATGGTTGCGTGCCCCAGCAACCCCGACAACGTGAAGCCGGCCCGGGAGCTCGGCGGAGTTGAGGTCCACCAGGTCATAGTCGGCTCGTCAACCAACGGGGATTTCAGGGACTTCATGATCGTGGCCAAGATGGTGGAAGGCAGTATGAAGCATTCGCAGGTGAGCTTTGAGATTAACCCGGGAAGTCGCGAGACACTGGATAACGTGCTCGCAGCCGGAGGTATAAAGCTCCTGGTTGAAGCAGGGGCCCGCGTTCACGAACCAGGGTGCCTGGGCTGCATAGGGATGGGCCAGGCGCCGGCTACAGGCACCAATTCACTCCGGACGTTCCCCAGGAATTTCAAAGGGCGGAGCGGCACCAAGGAGGACGCGGTCTATCTCTGCTCGCCCGAAACCGCTGCCGCATCGGCCCTGACCGGCAGGATCACCGACCCGCGAAGCATGAAAAACTATCCATCCATTGCCTATCCAAGAAAATACGCCTATAATATGGCATGGTTTATCCAGCCATCGGCTAATCCAGATTCAGTGGAGATCATCAAGGGTCCCAACATAAAGCCTTTTCCGCAGTTTAACGCGCTGGAAGCGGATATTGAAGGCAAGGTTCTTCTTAAAGTGGGGGACAATGTCAGCACCGACATCATAATGCCGGCGGGTAACCGGGTATTGCCGTACCGGAGCAACATCCCGGCCATAAGCGAGTTCGTGTTCGATATTGTTGATGAAAATTTCGCCAAAAGGGCGAAAGAGTTAGGGAACGTGGTTATAATAGGCGGTGAGAATTACGGGCAGGGCTCGTCCCGCGAGCACGCGGCGCTTGCTCCCCGCTATCTGGGCGTGAGGGCCAAGATAGTAAAGAGCATCGCGCGGATTCACAAGTCCAATCTCATCAACTACGGCATTATCCCCCTGATCTTTAAAAATAAAAGTGATTACGACAGCATCATGCAGGAAAATACGATCAGGATACCCGGCATCAGAAAACTGATTGAACAGGGTAAAACCGAAATTCCCGTTGAGATTAACGGCAAAAGGATACTCACACTTCTGGATGTTTCCAATCGCCACCGGAAGATACTTCTGGCAGGCGGCATGTTGAATATGGCAAGGCAGGGATGACATGGAGAAAGTGAGCATCATCGGCAGCGGCAATGTAGGGGCCAACACGGCCTTTTTCATAGCAGAGAAAGGGATTACCAACGTATACCTCTACGATATTCAGGACGGCATTTCCACAGGAAAGGCGCTGGATATGATGGAGGCCGCGCCTATACGTAAATACCGCAACTGCATAACCGGCATCGACGATATCAATGACATCAGGAATTCCGAATCGGTGATCATAGCTGCAGGCACGGCGTGCAGTGTGGGAATGAAGCAGGAAAAGCTGCTGGAGGAAAATTGGGAAACGGTCTCAAGAATCGTCGAAAAAATTGTACAGATCTCTCCGGAAAGCATTGTCATTGTGGCGACCGAACCGGTGGATTTCCTTACCACCTTGATTGCGCAGAAATTCTCCCTGCCCCGCAATAAACTTCTCGGCCTGGGGTGTATACTGGATGCCAGCCGGCTTAAGGCCGCCGTTTCCCGGGAGCTCTCCATCTCAGCGGAAAACATCACCGCCATGGTGATAGGACGGGATTCCGACGACATGATCGTGGTGTCCGAGTACACGCGCGTATCGGGAATCCCTCTTGTTCAACTGATTCCGGAAGGAAAAATCAAGGCTTTAATACACGAGGTCAGAGAAGGGGGAAATCTCATAGCGGAGCTTTCAGAGTGCCCCGGCTCCTATTATACGCCCTCTGCCGCTGCCGCTGAGGTGATTGATGCCATTCATATGGATCTAAAGAGAATTTTGCCGGTATCGGTGGAGATGGAGGGCGAGTACGGAACGACCGGCGTCGCCATGTCGCTTCCCTGCGTTATCGGTAAAAACGGCGTGGAGAAGGTGCTCACCCCCATCTTGACGAAGGCGCAGCAGGACGCCCTGAAAAAGAGCGCAGAGGCCATTAAGGAAATTATAGCGGTTTATGGCGAGAGCAAAGCTCACATCCGAAAATCATGAAGATAACATTATTACTACTGAAGCCAACTCATCCCCCCGGCCCCCTTCTCTTTGGGAAAAGAGAAGGGGGTGGTCACTATAAGCTCTTTATCACAATCCCCTCCTCTTTACGGAGTAGAGAGGGGGGCAGGGGGGTGAGTTGGCCATGAAAAAGGTAAGCGTGATCGGGGCCGGCAACGTGGGCGCAACGACAGTCTACTATATAGCGGAGAAGAATATCGCCGATATCGTCATGGTGGATGTTGCCGAGGGGCTGGCGCAGAAAAAGGCGCTGGATTTTCTGCACTCTGCCACGCTTCGAAGCTATAACATCAGTATCACCGGCACCAGCGATTACCGCGAGATACGGGACTCGGACGTGGTGGTCGTCACTGCCGGGGTACCCCGCAAGCCCGGCATGGACCGGATGGATCTCCTTAAAATCAATGTGGCAATTGTTACGGGCGCATCCCGGTATATTGCCGAATACTGTCCCGATGCGGTGGTGATCGTGGTCACCAATCCGCTGGACGTAATCGCCATGGTGGTGCTCAGGGAGACCGGTTTTGCCATAAAAAAGGTGGTGGGTATGGCCGGCGCTCTTGATTCCACCCGTTTCCGCTACTTCATCGCCGAAAAGCTGGGTGTATGGCCGGGCGATGTGATGGCGATGGTGTTGGGAGGGCATGGTGATGAGATGGTGCCGCTTAAAAATTACACCTCGGTGGGAGGCATTCCCCTGCCCCAGCTTCTGGATGATGATTCAATTGAAGGCATGATCCGGCGCACCCGCGACGGCGGCGGGGAGATCGTTAAATATCTTAAAACAGGGAGCGCCTTTTATGCGCCGGGCGCTTCCGTAGCCAAGATGGTGGAGTCAGTCATCAAAGACGAGAAGCGTCTTATGGCGGCCAGCGCTTATCTGCGGGGAGAGTATGGGTATCATAATATATTTTTAGGGGTGCCGGCGCTTCTGGGAAAGAACGGAATCGAGAAAATAATTAATATTGAGCTCGCACCCGAGGAAAAGAAGGCCCTCGACGCCTCGGCCGAAGCGGTAAGAGAGGGAATCAGGATGCTGGAGAGCTTTTATGTGCCGGGGGGAGAAAGCCAATGAAACATCACTATGAAGCGATAATCGTCGGCGCCGGGGGTGCCGGGCTTTACGCGGCCCTGGAGGCGAGTAAAACCGCTAAAACAGCCGTGCTGTCCAAACTTTATCCGGTCCGCAGCCATACCGGAACGGCCCAGGGAGGGATAGGGGCGGCCCTGGGAAACGTGGAGGAGGACCGGCCCGAGTGGCACGCCTTCGATACCATCAAGGGAGGCGATTACCTGACTGACCAGAAAGCGGCGCAGATACTGGTTGAGGAGGCGGTAGAAGCGGTGTACCATCTGGAAAACCTGGGACTTCCCTTCAGCAGAACAAGCGAGGGAAAAATCGACCAGCGCCGCTTCGGCGGTCACACCAGGAACTTCGGCGAGGCGCCGGTGAGACGATCCTGCTATGCGGCAGACCGCACCGGCCATATGATCCTCCAGACCCTGTATCAGCAATGCATCAAGAACAAGGTCGCTTTTTTCGATGAATTTTTCGTGCTGGACGTGCTCATTGACGGAAAAAAGTGCAATGGCGTTGTGGCGATGGAGCTGGCCACCGGTGAAATACATACCTTTCAATCGAAAGCGGTCCTGTTCGCTACCGGCGGGTTCGGCCGGATTTACCGGATCACCTCCAATGCTTACGCCAGTACCGGCGACGCCCCGGCGGTGCTGGCACGCGCCGGAGTACCCATGGAGGACATGGAGTTCTTCCAGTTTCATCCCACCGGCATCTACGGCATGGGCATTCTCATCACCGAGGCGGTGCGGGGAGAGGGAGGAGTCCTCCTCAACCGTAACGGCGACCGGCTCATGGAGGAATACGCCCCTGCACTGCTGGACCTTGCCCCACGGGACCTGATAAGCCGCGCCATCATCACCGAGATAAAGAAGGGTAACGGCATACGGGGCGATAAAAAGATAGACGACTATGTGTATCTCGACGCCACCCGTATCGGGAAAGAGGTGATCGAGAAAAAACTGCCCGACATCGCCGGCTTCTGCCGCACCTACCTGGGAATCGACCCGGCGGAGAAGCCGATACCGGTGCAGCCCACTGCGCACTATGCCATGGGCGGTATCCCCACCGACATAATGGGGCGCGTTCTTGCGAGCGGCGGGGGCGATATATACGAGGGATTGTATGCCGCCGGAGAGTGCGCATGCATATCCGTGCATGGCGCAAATCGTCTGGGCACCAACAGCCTGGTGGACCTGATCGTGTACGGCAGAAGGGCCGGAGCGGAGATGGCGCGTTTCGTGAAGGAGGCTGATTTCGGCTCAATGCCGGCATCCGCTGATGAACAGGCGCGAAAGAAGATCAATGCCCTCTTCACCGGAAAAAAGGGCAAATCCAGGGGCGATATTGCAACGAGGATGCAGGAAATCATGATGGAAAAGGTGGGCGTATTCCGCACCGGGGAAGAGATGAAAAGGGCGATTACGGATATACGCCGGATCAGGGAGGAATTCAACGATGTCCGCGTCGAGGATACCGGTAAAAGGTTTAATACCGAGCTGCTCGAGGTACTGGAGCTTGAAAACCTGCTGGATATCGCATACTTGACCGCTGTTGCTGCGAAGAACAGAACTGAGACGCGCGGAGCGCATTCGCGGATGGATTTTCCTGAAAGGGATGATAAGAAATGGCTAAAGCACAGCCTCATATGGCTCGATGGGGAGAAGTATAAAATAGGATATAGAGATGTGGACATATCGCTGTATAAGCCGAAAGCGAGGACGTATTGACCTCACCCCGCCTCCGGCGCGCCCTCTCCGACTCGGAGAGGGCTTCTCTGATCGAAAGCCTTCTCCTACGAACTCCCCCTCTCCTTGAGGAGAGGGGGCCGGGGGGTGAGGTCATAAGGAGCGATCATGAAAATTACATTAAAAATCCAGCGTTTCAATAAAGAAAAGGATGAAAAGCCTTATTTCCAGGAATTCGAGCTGGAGGCCGAGCCTACAGACCGGCTCCTGGACGCGCTGATGTCTGTGGTAACCAATCTGGACGGCTCCCTTGGCCTCCGGAAGAGCTGCGCTCACGGCATCTGCGGCTCTGACGCCATGGTGATCAACGGCATAGAGCGGCTGGCCTGCAAGACTCTGATAAAGGACGTGGCTGATGATAATAATTCAGCGATCACCGTGGAGCCGTTGAGATGTATGCCGGTACAAAAGGACCTTATGGTGGACCAGGGCAGGTTCTTTGAAACCTACCGGGCAGTGAAGCCCTTTTTGATAAATGAGGAGCCGGCAGACGGGAAAGAACGCATTCAAACGCCAGAAGAGCGCTCCCGGTTCGACGACGCCACCAAGTGCATTCTCTGCGCAGCCTGCTATTCGTCATGCCCGGTCATTCAGGAGAAAAACCCGGCGTTCATCGGGCCCGCTGCCGTGGTCAATGCAGCCCGGTTCCTCTTCGACAGCCGCGACCGGGGCATGGAGGAGCGGCTTCCGGTGCTTAATGATGAGAACGGCGTATGGCCGTGCGAGAATCATTTCAACTGCACGCGGGTGTGCCCGCGCGACATCAAGGTTACGAAGAACATCAATTTAACGAAACGGGAAATCAAAAATTATAATGTTCAACAATAATTTCGACTACATTGAAGAGCTTGTCACCGGTGAGAATGACATCGGAGAAATTCTGGAAAACAAACCCGAGCGTTTCGCGGTAACCCAAAAACGCGCGGTCCCGGTCGATGACCGGGTATTTAAACAGAGCCGCGTTGACAGCATGCTCTGGGCGTACCGCGATATCGGCTATCTTTACGCGAATGTGAATCCCCTGGGCGAAACCTACAACAGGGACTTTACGCGCCTGGTCGAATTTCAGGAGGAATCCTATCACAAGCTTTCCCTGGAGGAGTTCGGCCTGTCAGAGGCGGATCTCGAAACCGAGTTCTTCGGAGGAAAATTCATCGGCGACGGCATGCTGCCGCTGCGGGAGATACTCGCGCGGTTTACAGCGACGTACTGCTCCTCCGTGGGAGCGGAATTTCTGCACATCCAAAATAAGAACATCCGCGAATGGCTCATCGAGCGGATGGAATCCACCCGGAACGTCACCCGATTCTCCCCTGAACAGAAGCGGATAATCTTGAGCGATCTCATCAAGAGCGAGGAGCTCGAAAACATACTCCACCGGACATTCCTGGGGCAGACGCGCTTTTCCATCCAGGGTGCGGACGTGGTGATCCCGGCGCTCCACTTCCTGGTGGACAGCGCCCGTCGATTCAACATCGAAGAGATCGTCATGGGCACGAGCCACCGCGGAAGGCTCTCCATACTGAACGCGATATTAGAGCAGTCTCCGGAAGAGATCTTTTACCGCTTTGAAGAGAACTTCGTGCCGGGGATGCTCGGCGGCAGCGGCGATGTGCGGTACCATATCGGCTACTGCACCCGGCATGTGAATGAGGACGGCACCTCAGTGAACATAACCCTCTTGCCCAATTCCAGCCATCTGGAATCGGTGGACGCCGTGGTCGAGGGCGATGTGCGCGGGTTGCAGGACTTAAGGAACGACGCTGAAAGAAAAAGAATCATACCGGTACTACTGCACGGAGACGCATCCTTCTCCGCGCAGGGCGTCGTAGCGGAAACCTTCAACCTCTCGCAGTTGGAGGGATACACCACCGGCGGTACCCTGCATATCGTGATCAACAATCAGATCGGTTTTACCACCTCCATGGTCGAAGGGCGCTCCGGCCTGAACCCCACGGACGTAGCCAAGATGATGCCGGTGCCTATCTTTCACGTAAACGGGGACGATCCGGAAGCGATGCTGCACATTATGCAGCTCGCCCTTGAATACCGGCAGAAATTCCATAGGGACGTTGTGGTGGATATCTATTCCTATCGAAGGTACGGACATAACGAGGGCGATGAGCCGTCTTTCACCCATCCCCGCATGTATGCCCTGATCAAAGATCATGAGAGCACGCTCTCGCTGTATGCCAAAAAATGCCTGAAAGAGGCCCTCATCACCGAGGATGAAATAAAGGAGATGCGCGACAGGTATAAACAGGCGCTCGCTTCCGCGCTCAAAGAAGAGCGGGCGAAAAAGGGCGAAATCAAGGGCCCCACTCCGGAATCCGGTGGGATCGAAGAAAAAGAGATCGTCACCGCCTCGCCGGAGCCGCTCCTGCTTGAAATCGCGCAAAAAATAACAACCGCGCCGCCTGATTTTACCCTGCACAGCCGCTTGAAAAGAATCATAGAAGGCAATTATAAAAAATTCAGGGAAGAAAAACGGGTGGACTGGGCCATGGCCGAGACCCTTGCCTTCGGTACGCTTCTCCTCGATGGCGTTCCGGTGCGCCTGAGCGGACAGGACAGCGTGCGCGGCACTTTTTCACAGCGCCACCTTGTCTGGTGGGAAACGGAAAAGGGGGCCCGCTACCATTATGTTCCGCTGGCCAATCTGACAAAGGATCAGGCCCGGCTGTCGGCCTACGACAGCCCCCTGTCTGAATATTCGGCGCTCGCTTTTGAATACGGGTATGCGATCAGTCGTCCCGATTCCCTGGTTATATGGGAAGCCCAGTACGGCGATTTCGCAAACGGCAGCCAGGTGGTGATCGACTGCTACATCGTATCCGGAAAATCGAAATGGAATATCGAGAACGGCCTCGTGCTCCTTCTGCCCCACGGATACGAAGGAATGGGAGCGGAGCACTCGAGCGGCCACCTGGAGCGCTTCCTGCAGCTCTGCTCGGAAGATAACATACGGGTCTGCAACGTGACCACACCGGCCCAGTATTTTCATCTGCTGCGCCGGCAGAAGAAGAACCGGAACCAGAGGCCCCTTGTCATCATGACGCCCAAAAGCCTGCTCCGGCATCCGCGCTCCGTATCAACCCTGAATGAGTTAAGCAAAGGGGGCTTCCGGAGGATACTCGATGATGTATCGAGCGAAGATATTCGACGCCTCCTTTTCTGTTCCGGAAAAATCTATTATGATCTTATAAATGAATTTAAGGAAGAGCATCGCGTAACTACCGGCATAGTCCGCGTGGAGCAGCTTTACCCCTTCCCCAAAAAGGAGATAGAAGGGATACTGGATAAATACCGAAAGGTGAAGAGCCTTTACTGGGTTCAGGAGGAGCCGCGCAACCGCGGGGCATGGCGTTATATGCAGGAACAGTTTGAGCACTATTTTCCCGAATCGCATCTACTGTATATCGGAAGGGAGGCGAGCGCCAGCCCGGCAACCGGATCGCTGAAAAAGCACAACGAGGAACAGCAGACAATCGTGGCACGGGCGATAAAAGATTATGACAAAAATTAGGATACGGCAATGAAAGAAGAGGTAAAAATACCGTCGGTAGGCGAATCCATAGTCGACGGGATGCTCATGGCATGGCTCAAGGAGAACGGCGATTACGTAAAGGAAAGCGAGGATCTTTATGAGTTTGAAACCGAAAAGGCCAGCGTCACGGTGCCCTCTCCCTTTGAAGGAATACTGGAGATTATCGTACCGGAAGGCACGAAGGTCGTGATAGGCCAGGTAGTGGCAACGATCGACACCGGCGCCGCGGTTGAAACAGCCGCAAAGGAAAAGGAGCCTGATTTAAGAACGCCAAAGCCCGTCTCCGCGCCTGAAAAAAAGGCGAAGACGGAAAAGAAGGCCGCGGGGGAAGGAAAAAAAGAGCCCGAAACCCTGTCTCCGGCGGTGCGCCGGATTCTCGAAGAGCATGACATCGACCTCACCGGTGTGGCGGGCACGGGAAAGGACGGCAGGATCACCAAGGGCGACGTGCTCGCGGGAATCGAGCAAAAGCCTGAAGAAAAAACGTTTGAGGAAAAGAAACAGGAAGAACGGCCCGGCGCCGGTGAGATGCGCGCTGATGAGACATCGGTAAAAAGGGTTGCAATGTCCTACTTCCGCAAATCCATTGCCCGGCGCATGCTCTCCGCCCGGCAGGAAGCCGCGCATCTTACCACCTTCAATGAAATCAACATGGAAAAACTCATCGAGATGCGAAAGGCACACCAGGAGCCCTTTCAAAAAAAATACGGCATTAAACTGGGATTTATGTCCTTTTTTGTAAAGGCCTCTGTGGAAGCCCTCAAAGAGTTTCCCGTCATAAACGCCCGGATAGAGGGCGATGACATCGTGTATTATAATTTTTACGATATCGGCGTTGCGGTATCGACCGACCGGGGGCTTCTGGTTCCCGTTATACGAAACGCAGATGCGCTTACCTTCGCCGGAATAGAGAAAAAAATCGCCGACCTGGCCCAGCGAGCAAAAGATAAAAAGATAACCCTGCCGGAGCTCCTGGGGGGAACCTTTTCGATCACCAACGGCGGAATATTCGGTTCGCTCATGTCCACGCCCATACCGAATCATCCCCAACCGGCAATACTGGGCATGCATGCAATCCAGGAGCGGCCGGTGGCGATACAGGGCGAAGTGAAGATCAAGCCCATGATGTACGTGGCGGTATCCTACGATCACCGCCTGATAGACGGCAGGGAGGCGGTAAGCTTTCTGTTCCGTATTAAGGAACATATTGAAGACCCGGAAGAGATGTTATTGAATATCTAAGGAAAGGAAGGTAGTGTACCACTTTAACTTAAAGTTTGTCATTGCGAGGAACGCAGTGACGAAGCAATCTGCAAATGGTTTATATACTCAATTATGACACAGAAAATACTTATGAATCATGAATTTCATGAAATAAAATGCAGATTGCTTCGCTTTGCTCGCAATGACAAAATATCTATGTCTAATTGACTCACGACCGAAAGGAGGACTGAATGCAGGATAACCTCACGTTTGATCTGATCGTCATCGGTGCGGGCCCGGGGGGGTACACCGCAGCCATCCGGGCATCGCAGCTCGGACTGAAAACCGCCATCATTGAAAAAAGGGCCACACTCGGGGGGACCTGCGTCAACGTGGGCTGTATCCCGGCAAAAGCCCTGCTGGATACGACGGAATTATTCTCAACGATCAGGGATAAAGCGAACCGCCACGGCATCCTTTTCGATAATTTGCGATTCGATCTTGCCGCGGCCATGAAAAAGAAAAACGAAGCGGTGGAGAGGTTTACCAAGGGCGTTGCGCTGCTCATGCGGGAAAACAGGATTGAAACATTCTTCGGGAGCGCGCGTCTGGCGTCTTCGCAGGTGGTGAAGGTGAAAACTGCAAAAAAGGAAGAATTATCCCTGCAGGGATCGAAGATCATTATTGCCACCGGCAGTGTTCCCGTCGAGCTCCCCTCCATGCCCTTCGATGGAGAGCATATCGTCAGCTCCGACGACGCGTTATCCTTTGATGCCGTGCCGGAAAGCCTGATAGTTATCGGTGCGGGCGCCGTGGGACTGGAATTGGCGAGCATATGGATGCGGCTGGGCTCCACGGTGACCGTTATTGAGCTTATGGATCAGATCCTTCCCGGCATGGATCAACAGATATGCAGGTCGCTCATGCAGATATTAAAAAAAGAGGGAATGGAGTTTTCTCTCTCCACCAGGATAGCGGCGCATTCCATAAAAAAGGATACGGTCGAGCTGAAGGGAACAAACGGCAAAGGCAAAGAGCTGACGTTCCGGGGGAACAAGGTGCTTGTTGCCGTGGGCAGGAAAGCATATTGTGCGGATTTGGGATTGGAGATTCTGAATATTGAATTGACGGAAAAGGGAAAGATAAAGATAAATAAAAGCTATGAAACCGCGAATCCGGGCGTGTACGCCATCGGCGATATCACCGAAGGGCCGATGCTCGCCCATAAGGCGGGGGAAGAGGGGATAGCCGCGGCGGAGCTGATTGCGGGGAAAGCGGGGCATGTTAATTACGACACAATTCCGAGCGTAGTGTATACCTGGCCGGAGGTGGCTTCCGTGGGAACGACGGAGGATCAGTGCACATCGGGGAATATCCCCTTTAACAGGGGGATCTTCTATTTCAGGGCCAACGGACGCAGCATCACCTCCGATAACCTGGACGGCTTTGTAAAAATTATCGCGCATAAGGAGACCGACAGAATTCTCGGCTGCTCTATTTTAGGCCCCTGGGCATCGGACCTCATCACGGAGATAGTTTCGGTCATGGAATTCGGCGGAAGCTCTGAAGATGTTGCGCGCACCATGCATGCCCATCCCACCCTGTGTGAGGTTGTCAAGGAGGCGGCCCTGGATGTGGAGAGGCGCGCGATTCATTCCCCGCCGGGAATGAATCTGGGACGATAGAGGGCTAACTTCTATCCACATCTCACACGTTGGCCCCCTAAATCCCCCGGAGGGGGACTTAAAAGCTTGTCAAATGAGCATGGTAAGTGATAAACATGTACCATTGTCTCCTTTGGGAGTATGTCGAGCCGATCGGCTGAGTTACCGGTGAACATAAGCCCCCCTCTGGGCTAACAACTACCCACAAGTGTGTAAGCAAGGGGGATAAGAAGATAGAAGAGATGATAGAGATACATTTTTAACGGAATATTGTTAAAATTGAAGAGGAAAAACAATCATTTAAGCTCAAAAAATAAAATTATCTCTGATATCTCTTCAATTCCCCTATTCCCTGTTCTTACACATGGAGATGTGGGTAGTTGTTAGCCCTCTGGGGGGTTTGGGGGGCATGAGAGAAGGAAATAGGTAGAAATTAGGCGGTAGAGGGCGGGGCCAAACATCATAAGGAGGACATTGAATATGGAACAACCGACTTTCTCAAAAGGATTGGAAGGCGTTGTTGCCGCATCAAGCGATATATGCAACATAGACGGCAACGCAGGAAAGCTGTATTACCGGGGATATTCAATAGAAGACCTGGCGCGGCATTCCTCCTTCGAAGAGGTTACCTTTTTGTTGCTGAATGAGCATTTGCCTACAAAAACAGAGCTTGAAGACTTTCAGGGAAAAATGCGCAAAAGCAGGGCCCTCAACCCTGAGATTCGGGAGATGATCAGGAATTTCCCTGCCGAGGGGAAACCGATGGAGCTCTTACAGGCGGTCATATCCTATCTGAGCGGCTATGTGGAGCACAAGATCCAGCATTCCGCCTTCTGCGATTGCCGCATAACCCTGCACCAGGTGGTCCAGCTTGCCAGCGTCGTGGCCACATACCAGAGGCTTAAAGAAGGGAAGGAGTATGTGGAGCCGGACCCGACCCTGTCGCACGGCGGGAATTTTCTCTATATGATGCGCGGGAAAAAGCCCGAGGATTACGAGGACCGGATCATGGACGTCTGCCTTCTCCTGCACGCGGAACACGGCTTCAATGCTTCCACCTTTACCGCGCGCGTCGTCGCCTCGACCGTCTCTACCTGCTACAGCAGCATCTCGGCCGCCATCGGCGCGCTCTCCGGCCCGCTTCACGGCGGAGCCAATGAAGAGGTGCTGAAGATGCTTGATAAGATCGGCTCCGTTAAAAAGGTGGACGGGTGGTTCGCAAAAGCCATTGAAAATAAGCAGAAAATCATGGGCTACGGACACCGGGTATATAAGACAAAGGATCCGCGCGCCGTCATTATAGAAGGATTCTTAAAGGAGCTGTCAGAGAAAAAAAACGATTTCAGAGATTACGATATTCTAAAAAAGCTGGAGGCGAAGGCTCTCGAGGTTCTGAGCACGAAGGATAATCCGGTGTATCCTAACGTTGATTTTTTTTCCGGCTCGGTATTCAAGCTTCTCGGCATTCCCCCGTATCTGTTTACCCCAATATTCGCAATCGGCAGGGTTCCCGGATGGCTTGCGCATATTCTGGAACAGCGCAAGGATAACCGGCTCTACCGGCCGAAGAGCCTGTACCACGGGCCTGATCCGAGACCGTATGTACTGACTGAGGATCGGTAGGGGCGTACGGCCCCTACATAATTTAATATGCATTGGGGATTACGATATCGTCGTTATTCAAAACTTCTGCTTCGATGACCGATCCCCTGGCGGGATCCATATTCCAGTTGAGTTTGTTGGTCCAATCGTATGATTTCGGCTCGGTGAGCTCCTTCGCGCCCTTCACGAGTATCCCCTTACCCTGATCTACGGTCACCGCCCGGCCGGAATCTTTCTCGGTTACCCGGACGGATCCCTCCTTCACGCAGAGCCAGTAATCCTTTCGGAAAATGTTCTTGCGTTTTATCGCAACATAGAAGAGCGTCCCGCGCACCGAGGCCACCAGAGTGCGGTGCTGGATTTCAAAGGAGGAGGCCGCATCCTTCTTTAAAAATTTTATAAAAATCATGCCGCTGAGAAGCTCAAGAACCGTTTTTGACTTACTTGGAGCGTCGTCACCTCTGTAAGTGAAGGAAGTGTCCGGATACATCTTATAAATACTCCCGTCCGTCTCTGTTATTATGACCAAGGAGCGGCTTCCTGTTTTTATCACGCTTCCCGAAATCACCGGGCTCCCCTTCTCCGCACGATGCCATGATTTATCGCTTTTTATCCATACATCTCCGATGAAGTGAGTGACGGTGGCAGCCCTGATGTTCGTCGCAACAGATAACAAGATTATCATGAATATGAAGGCCCATTTCAGATTCATAAGCTTACTTCCTCCTTTGAATTATCGGTAAGTTAATTCAATATAACTTGCTCCATCGTCATAGTCAAGAAGGCGCATGCATCAGCATATAAAAAGTTTTATCAGCTATCCCAGCCATTACCCACATCTTTAAACCCAGCCTCCTCGGCCCCCTAAATCCCCCGGAGGGGGACTTGAAAGATTACTTTACAAACGAGCCTCAATTATCAGGCATATCCTTGATTTCCACTGTCGTGAAAAAATACTTGCTTTCGAAGTTGATGATGATATTCACAAAATTATTTTTAGCCTGACATGCAAGTCCCCCTCCGGGGGATTTAGGGGGCTTACCCGCAGAAGCGTTGAATGATAATAAATGTGGGTAACGGGTAGCCGGTGGCACAATGGAAGGATATCAATTTCATTCGCAAAGTGAAAAATTATGATACGCAAATGCACTGAATCCGATTTTGACGTCATGTATGAAATCATAAATGATGCGGCACGGGCGTATGAAGGGGCCATTCCCGCGGAGCGGTGGAGGGATCCCTACATGCCGAAGGACGAGCTCAGAGAAGAAATAGACGGCGGCATTCAATTCTGGGGATATGAAGATGCCGGAAGGCTTATCGGCATAATGGGCATCCAGGATGTCGGAGATGTTACATTGATCAGGCACGCGTATGTCTCGACAGCCGAAAGAAGAAGGGGAATCGGAAGTTCGCTCCTGAAAGTCCTCGTTAAGCAAACTGAAAAACCGGTACTCGTCGGCACCTGGGCGGGCGCCCGGTGGGCGGTGAGCTTTTATGAGAAACATGGGTTCAGGCTGGTATCGGAAAAGGAAAAGAACCGGCTGTTGACAAAATACTGGAAAATCCCGGCGCGGCAGGTAGAGACCTCGGTGGTGCTCGCTGATGCGCACTATGGCAGCAAAAATAATCTTGAATAATAACCCCGCTTTTTTAAGATTGACATATCTAGCATTTGAATTTTAATTAATGGACTTGTTGCTAAACTACTTCAAATGTCATTGCGAGGAGAGCCGGCGACGAAGGCCGGCGCATTTTGCACATCCTGTGCGCGCCGGCACGAAACCATCCTTGGTTTCAGCAATCTTAGTTTAAATTAAAATTAAAGATTGCGCTGGCCAGGATGGCCGAGTGCCGCGAAGTACATGGACGTACGAGAGCGGCCTTCGCTCCGCTCGCAATGACAGTGAGTTTTACAATGCGTCTAACGACAAAATATCTCACCAGGAGAACAATTATGCCGATGAAAACCCCGCAAGAATATATCGAAAGCTTACGAAAACTCAAACTGGTCGTATACCTGTTCGGCAAGAGGGTGGAAAACGTGGTGGACGACCCGATTATCAGGCCCTCCCTGAACGCGGTAGCCATGACCTACGCCCTGGCGACGAACCCGAAGCACGAGGAGATCATGACCGCGACGTCGCACATAACCGGGAAAAAGATCAACCGATTCACCCATATCCACCGGAGCGTGGACGATCTGGTCAAAAAGAGCAAGATGGGCAGAGTACTGGGATCCATGACCGGCTGCTGTTTCCAGAGATGCGTCGGCATGGACGCGCTCAACGCCCTTTCAATGACGACATACGATATCGATGCAAAGCATAAAACTGAATACAATAAACGGTTCCTGAAATATCTGGAATACGTTCAGGAAAACGACCTCGTGTGCGACGGAGCCATGACCGATCCCAAGGGAGACCGCTCCCTGCCGCCGCACAAGCAGGCCGATCCCGACCTCTTCCTCCATGTCGTTGAAGAGAGAAAAGACGGCATCGTAGTCAGGGGCGCCAAGGCCCATCAGACCGGCGCGGTGAATTCTCACGAGGTCATCGTTATGCCCACGATCTCCATGCGGGAAGAGGATAAGGATTACGCGGTGTCCTTTGCCGTGCCGTCAGATACTAACGGGATCATGTATATAATCGGCCGGCAGTCGTGCGACACCCGGAAAGCGGAGGAGTGCAAGATCGACCAGGGAAATATCCTTTTCGGCGGGCATGAGGCCCTGATGGTCTTCGACAACGTGTTCGTTCCCTGGGAACGGGTGTTCATGTACAAGGAATACGAATTCGCCGGCCAGCTGGTGGAGCAGTTCGCATCGTATCACCGGCAGAGCTACGCGTGCAAGGTCGGGGTCGGCGACGTGCTCATCGGAGCCACCCAGACCATCGCCGAATACAACGGCACGGAAAAGGCCTCGCATGTTAAGGATAAAATCATCGAGATGAATCACCTGAATGAAACCCTTTACTGCGGATGCATCGCCTGCGCGGCTGAGGGGCACCGGGAGCCGAGCGGGACCTATTATGTGGATCCCCTCCTGGCCAATGTGCATAAGCAGAACGTGACCCGGTTCCCGTACGAGATCGCCCGGATCGCCCAGGACATAGCCGGCGGCCTGCTCGTGACGCTTCCTTCGGAGGCCGACTTAAGATCCGCCGACGTGGGCAAGTGGATGGAAAAATATTACGCTGCCCGGAGCGACATCCCCATGGAAAACAGGATGCGCATCCTCCGCCTAATCGAGAATCTCACCCTGGGCACCGCCGCGGTGGGGTATCTTACCGAATCCATGCACGGCGCCGGCTCGCCCCAGGCTCAGAGGATCATGATATCCCGGCTGGTGGACATGAAGGAGAAGCAGAAAAACGCCAAAAGGCTCTGCGGCATCACGGATGCGGGCGCTCGGGAGGGATAGCTGAGCAGTTACTAAAATTTGCTGAATAGCTGCAATTGTTCTTGATTTTCACCGGAATTCATCGGATAAATGACCTTACGGAGTAAATCATGCAAAAATCATCACAAGAACCGAGAATCCGCAGAAAGGAAATCCCCATCGGCATGAAGCCCAGCGGGATGCCGTATACCGCTATGATCATAGACGACTCGAAAACTGCACGGCAAGTCCTCAAACAGGCCCTGTTGTCGGTTCAATTCAAAATCTTTGATGAAGCGGAGAACGGCGAAATAGCGATAAATAAATTGCAGGCGTCTGCAATCAAGCCTGATTTCGTGTTTGTGGATTATGAGATGGCAATAATGGACGGCATGGAAACCGTGAAGCGGATCAGGCCCCTCCTGGCCGACACAAAAATTATAATGGTGACCTCCCACAGCGAAAAAGATATGGTCATGAAGATGATAGACATGGGGGTCTGCGGCTATATACGAAAACCGTATGAGCGGGAAACGGTGATTAAAACGCTCACCGGCATCATCAGGGGATGCTCATGACCGGGGTACTGATGCCGACGGCAGGGGGGATGATTCATAACGGGATTCCAGAGCCTGCACGATCTTCATGATCGCGTCGTTAACAGGGCACTTAACGCCGAGCCTCGCCCCTTCCCGGACTATGGCGCCGTTGATGAAATCAATCTCGGTACGCCTCCCCTGCTTTATATCCTGATGCATTGACGAGTAATTGGCTGCAGTAAGCCTGCACACCTCTTCCACACGCGCTACCGGGTCATCGTATGCCGCCTTCAATTCCTTGCGCAGCAGCACCTCCCATCCCTCCAGCACGAGCTCCTTCATGAGCTCGCGCGCCGGCTCGAGTTCAAGGAGAGCTCCGTTCCGCACCTGGAGTATCGCGGTGAGGGGATTGATGCCGGCATTGACGAGCACCTTGCCCCACACCAGCGACTCCGGTTCAGTGCTCAGCTCAACATCAAGGCCGGCGCTTCCCATGAGCTTGGCCAGCTCTTCAAGAAAGCCCCGGCCCGGACTGCCGGCAGTTATGGGGCCAAAGGCTGTTTTTCCCCTTCCCGCGTGGCGGACATGGTTCACATCCGCCAGGTTGGCGCCCTCGGAAGTTATACCGGCGATAAGGGAAGAGCCGGGCAGGTTCCGGCTGATGATCTCCACGTTGCCCACGCCGTTTTGCAGGGTCAGCACCGGACCGCGGTACCCGGCCTGGTGCAGTTCCCGGGTGGCATCATCCGTGCTGTAGGCCTTGACGCAGAGAATTACCAAATCCGTGTTTTCCGGATATTTCAGGCCTACCGTGACCGGTACCATAAAGCTGAAATCCGCATTCATCCCTTGCCAGCGGATCCCCTTTTTATTCATCAAATCAGCCCGATCAGCCAGGTGGTCCACCAGCGTAAGATTCACCCCTGTTCTTTGCAAATATCCTGCCAAAAGCAATCCCATGGCTCCCGGCCCAACGATCGCTATGTTCATAGCTCTTACCATCTCTCTGAAATAATAGTGTCACTCTCGTGTGACCCGGCGATTATAACCCGCTTGAGCGTGGTCTCCCGATTTTACCGCCTGCACGCCAAACTCATACGCCCGTTTCAGATCACCGGGATTATTCAGAACATCCCCTCTCCCTTCGGCCTTGAAAAATATCCCTCCCTCGTAGGACTTGTCCAGGGAATCAAAAAAATATTTCGCCGTCAGCTCTCCTCCGGTGAAAAGATTCACCCCCTTTGTGGCTCCCACCATGACGAGGTATCCCCTACCCCCCTCGTGGCGCTTGCGCTCTTCGGCCGACTTCATGATCATTCTCCGCGACCAGAGCGCCTGGCACCGGTCGATGAACGCCTTCAACTGGGAGCTCATGCCGTAAAAAAAGACGGGCGACGAAAGAAAAATGATGTGCGAATCTATGAGCTTTGGGTAGACCGATTGCATGTCGTCCGGCGTTACGCATCGGCCCGTGTCCCTGCAGCCGCCGCATTCAACGCATCCCTTAAAATTCAAATCACGCACGTATATCCGCGACGCTACTGCTCCCGCGGAAGCGGCGCCGTCAAGCACCCGGTCCAGGATAGTATCGCTGTTACCTCCCTTCCGCGGGCTGCCGTATATTCCCAATACATTCATGGCGTAACCGCCCATTAATTTGTCATTGCGAGGAGCGCAGCGACGAAGCAATCTTGTTATTGTTACGCTAAGTATCCCTTAAAAAGCGATATTTTTTCAAGGCTTTTATATTGTCTATGCCCAGATCGCTTCACTTCGTTCGCGATGACAGGTAAAAAACATGATAAATAGCATTTTTGAGATGGCTTCTAATAAATCTACAATATAATACAAACATCGATTTTGTTTCCTATTTCTAATCCGCGTTCATCGGCGTCTATCGGCGGTTCCATTATTATATTTGACTATACCTGAATAGTTACTAAAAATCAAGAATATTTAACGGGACGATTTTTTTACTTGACAGACCCGTTAGTATTAGGTATTTTAGTACTTAAATACCTAAATTTGGACTCATCATTTGCCACAGGGACTATCCATATCAGATGCCGTATCACTGGCCATGCACTCAATGGCCGTTATTGCGGCGCGGGAAGGAATCTCCAGCGTACGGGCAATATCCGGATGTCTCGGGGTTTCGGAATTTCATCTTGCCAAGGTGCTCCAGCGGCTGGCGAAGAACGGCCTGGTTAAATCAAGCAGAGGCCCGCAGGGCGGCTTCACCCTCGGCAGGAGGAGCGACACGATTACCCTTCTTGACGTCTATGAAGCGGTTGAGGGGCCGCTGAAAGATTCCGCCTGTCTGATGCAGAGAAAAACCTGCAAAAAGGAGACCTGCATTTTAGGCGACTCCATGAAAGCCATGAGGAGCATTTTTAAGAAGCACCTCACCGGCACCAGCATTTCCGATATCGCCGATATTTACCAGCAGGAGGTCGGCAGTTGAACAGAACACGCTGCCCGGGACAGGACACGCGTTACTGGCGGCCTGGTGACATTTTCACGGTACAATGCGCATCATGCGGAAGCGCGGTGGAGTTCTTTAAGGACGAAGCGAGCCGCCGCTGCCCCGGGTGCGGTACCCGGCTGCAAAATCCGCGGCTGTCCATGGGATGCGCCCAGTGGTGCGAGCACGCCAGGGAATGCCTCGGGTTTGACCCGAAACAAGCGGGCGCGGGAGACGCAGCCGGCGACCGCTCCGTGGCGGATAAGATCATTGCCTCAATCAGGAAGGAATTCGGCGCCCACAGCCCTGTTGCAGAGGCAACCGATCGGGCATACGCAAAGGCGGTTCAGCTTCTTAAAAGTGAACGTGCTGACCCGGGCGTGGTCCTCCCCGCAGTGCTCCTTCTGTTGGCCGACTCTCCTGCACCGGCACAGCCCCCGGCCCGCCAATCCTCCGGAGCCAGACAATCGCTCCCTCTGGCGAAAAAAATCATGGAGGATGCGGGAGTAGAATTGAGCGACGCGGACGATATATGCTCGATAATAAGCACCTACCACTCCGGGGGGTTCATCGATTCGCCGGAGTTTCGCGTGGTTAAAAATTCATTCAACGGGCGGTGAGGCCGGTAACGATCGACCGATACCTAACCGATCATCCGGTCTACCTCCACGTACTCCGAGACAAGGCGGCCGAGGAACTTTACGTTTTCCCGGTTGTCCGGCATGAGAAGGCTGTGGAAATTATCCATCTGCCGGGCGACCTCGTAGGTGTCATAGGAAACCAGAAGGAGAGGAATCCGCTTCTCCGCTGCCCTGCTTACTATGTTCGGCGGCGGCAGAAGGTTGTTGGTCAGGATGACGCCCGCCGTGTCGCTCTCAAGCGCGGCGACGATCATGTCGCTCCGGTCTCCGCTCGTGATGAGAAGCTTGTGCTCCTTGTTGAAGAGCGGATTCCTCAGGGATTCCTCGGTGGACATGGCGCCCACGAATATATGCTTAACGATATTATTGAGCCCCTCTTCTCCGGCAATGACCTTGGCGACGAACCGGTCGGCGAGGAAGCTCATGGTGAAATGGGTGAGCTGCGCCTTATAGGGAATGATGCCTAAAACCGCGATGCCCGTATCCGTGACGGACTTGAGGTAGCTGTTTTTAAAGTCGTCGATATCATGGATTTTATTGATGATGACGCCGCCGAAGTCGATGTCGGAAAAATCAACATAGGATCTCAGAAACTCTACATCGTCCATAACCTGGTCGACATCCCCGCCGATAACAAGCACGAGCCGGGCGTCCAGATATCTGACCAGCGAGATAGAGTCAAGGTGCACGGAGGCGCCGAAGGCGAGGTCCCTCCCCCCTTCTATGATGAGCGCGTCGCAGCCTTTGCCCTGTGATTCCGCCATGTCGGCGAGCGCCTTCCTGACGCTCCGGTCGTCATACTTGAAGCGGAGCTTCGAGTGGCTGAAACCCAATGAGATGCTGTCCGGCTCTTCATCATGCCCCAGGATCTTCAGCAGCACCGTAGCGTCATGATCGACGTTCTTCTTTCGCTTATAGATCAGCCGGTCTCCCAGCGGCTTGATGTATCCGTATTTCTTCTGCGCCGCCGCGATCATTCCGGCAATGATGCTCGTTTTGCCCGCGGCCTCGTGCATGGATGCTATCAATATCCTTTTCATGAACTGCCTCCTTAAGCCAGATATTTTTTCATCATCCGATAAGGATGCGGCTGTCAAGGGCTTTCACCCCCCGGCTCTGCTCATATACGACGACCGGGTTGATCTCGAGGTCGGTGATCCGCGGGCACTTACGGATGACCGCGCCCGCTTTAATCATCACCTCCACGAGCCCCTCGATGTCCTTGCGGACCTCGCCCCGTACGCCCATGAGGAGCGGGAACGACTTGAGCTCCTTGAGCATCTTCACGGCTTCGATGCGGTTAAAAGGGAAACCCCGGAAGGCTATATCCTTCATCACCTCCACGTAGATGCCGCCGAATCCGCACATGACGATCGGGCCGAACGACGCATCGCGCCGCGCGCCCACGATGATCTCGACCCCCTGGGAAACCATCTCGCAGACCTCGATTCCGTCGATGTGCGCGTCCGGCTTGAATCTGCGAGAATTCTGGATAATGGCCTCATACGCGTCCACGGCCTCTTCCCGGTTCTCAATATTGAGCGCAACTCCGCCTGCGTCGCTCTTATGCAGGATGTCCCGGGACACCACCTTCATGACCAGGGGATAGCCGATATCCTCGGCGTGGCGCACCGCCTGATCAATGGTGACGGCAATCCTGCTTTGCGGAATGCTGATATTCACCGCCTTCATGACTGCGGAGCCCTCGTTCGCGAGCAGGAAATTCCTCCCCGCGGCAAGCGCCTGGCCGATTATCCGGTCGATGGCGCCGACATCGATGTCCGCATCGTCGATCATGTCCGATTTCTCCCGCAGATACCGCTCATACCGGTGCAGCACGCCCAGGCACGACACGGACGCGTGCACATCGCCGTACACGGGAACATTCCGGCTCCTGAGCCGGTTAATCGCCTCCGCAACGGCCTCACCCCCCACGGCCGCGTAGCAGACGGGCTTGCCGGCATTCATATGGTCCCGGTACGAGCCCTCGATCATGGGGGCAAGGCTCGCGGAATCGAAGGTCGCGGTCTCGCAATAGAGCGCGATGGTGGCGCCGATGTTCTTGTTGGTCAAGGGCACCGAAAGCGCCAGGTCGTAATCCCCGGCGTTGGCCCCGCCGGTCAGGTCCACCGGGTTTTTCGTTGATCCGAATGACGGAACAACCGGATCAAAGGCATTCTTTAATTCGGCCTGATCGTCATAGAGCTCGATCCCGAATCTCTCGCACGCGTCGGTCGCGAGCACCCCGACTCCACCCCCGTTGGTGATTATAACGCTTTTGCCTCCGCCCGGCTTCGGGCTGAAGGCGAGGAAGGCGCACCAGTTAAACGCCTCTTCGATGCTTTCGGAGCGGATCACCCCGCACTGCCTCATGACGGCGTCGAAGATCTCGTCCGTACCGGCGAGCGACCCGGTGTGCGAAGCGGCAGCCAGGGCGCCCCGCTTCGACCGGCCGGATTTGATGACCACAACCGGTTTTTTCTCGGTTACGCGCTTCAGCGCGGCGATGAGCCGCTCTCCGTCCTTAACGCCTTCAATGTACATTAAAATGACTCTGGTGCCGTCATGCCTGATCAGGTAATCCAGGAGATCGGATTCGTCGATATCGCACTTGTTGCCGATGGAAACGATGGCGGAAAGGCCGATATTCTCCACCGCAGTTTTGCCGATAAGGGCGATCCCGAGCGCCCCGCTCTGCGTGAGGATGGCTACGCGGCCCGGTTTTATATCGGTGGCGGAGAAGGTGGAATTGAGCGACGCCTCGGATGAGTAGAGTCCGAAGATGTTCGGGCCCAGAACCCTCATGCCGTAATCGCGGGCGACCGCGACGATATTCTTCTCCTCTTCGGTGTTGCCGATCTCGGAAAAGCCGGAGGTAATGATCTGCACGAACTTCACGCCCTTGCGGCCGCACTGCATAACCGCGTCCAGGACGAATTTGGCGGGGATCACGATTGAAGCAACGTCGATATCGCCGTTGATATCCTCTATTTTCCCGTATACCTGACGTCCTAAAATCTCGCCGCCATGCGGGTTTACCGGAAAGACCCTGCCCGGGTATCCCCCCCGTATGATATTATAGAGAACCTTATATCCGATCTTGTCGGTTTCATGCGAAGCTCCGATAACGGCGACGCTTTTGGGCGCAAACAGATCCCGTATTTCATTGTCATTTTTTGTCATCGCTTTAATCGCATATCAGGACGAGCTTCTTCTTTGGCATTCGCATACCTCCTTAGATCACTTTAACACCGGGGAATGCTGAAGTAAAAGGTCGCGTGTTTCCCGACTTCGGATTCCACCCACATCCTGCCCTGATGCTTCTCGATTATCTTTTTGCATATATACAGGCCCAGACCCGATCCTTTCACCCCCTCCGTGCCTTTCTGCCTCAGGCGGCTGAATTTTTTAAAGAGCCGCTCTTCAATATCGGCCTTGGATATTCCTACGCCCTGGTTATGTATCGAGACAATGTAATTTCCGGCGTTCTCCTCGCAGGCTACGGTTATCGGGGTTTCGGGAGCGCCGTACTTGATGGCGTTGTTGAGGAGGTTGTTGACCACGATCTTCAGGAGATTCGGATCCCCGATTATAAAGGGCTTGGCCGGTATCTCCGCTGCGACAATGGGCATCTTTTTCAGATTTTCCCGGTATTCGGGTATATCCAGAGCCGGCTGGATGACATCGCCTGCCAGATCGATCCTCTGGGTAAAGGCCTCAAGGTTGTCGAGGTCCATCTTGGAGAGATCGATATAATTGCGGATGATATCCTCCAGATACTGGCAGTTGCGCAGAATCTTTTCAACGGTCTTCTGCTGCTCATTGTCGAGGTTTCCCAGGTAGCCCCGGTACAGGGTCTCGGCCGTGGTATGGACCGCCGAGACCGGGCTTTTCATCTCATGGGAGACGATCGCCATAAGGTCGAGCATGGCCGCATCGGAATGCTCCTCCCGCGACTTTACCGCGTTCTCAACCACGCTCTTAAGCTCCTCCTTGGTGAAGGGCTTGGGGATATAATCAAAGGCGCCCATCTTGAGCGCTTCGCGCGTATTCTCCACCGTGGCGAAGCCGGTGAAAATAATGACGGTCACCTCGGGCTTGGTTTTTCGCAGGGTCGACAGAACCTCCATGCCGCTGAGGCCCGGCATTTTAATATCGGTTATAACGATATCGTATTCCTTTTCCCCGGCGCGTTTCAAGCCTTCGTCCCCTGAATACGCAGTGTCTATTTGATAATTTTCTTGGCCCAGTATGCGCAGACAACTCTTCAATATGATGTCTTCATCGTCAATTATCAGTATTTTTATTTTTTTATTCATATTTATAACTATTCAACTATTATTTCAGAGATTTCATTTTCATTCAAGATATAAACCTCAAAACCTTTGCGACTTTGCGTCTTTGCGAGAATTTTCCAAATCTTGTTGCTTAGCCATCGAAACCTCTACCGGGAACTCAATAGTAAAGGTCGTTCCCCTGCCCACCGTGCTGTCGACTTTGATCGTGCCGTTATGCCGCTGTACAATGCCGTAGGTGACCGCAAGCCCGAGACCGGTGCCCTTGCCGGTCTCCTTGGTTGTAAAAAACGGATCAAAGATCTTGGGCAGATTTTCTTCTTTAATTCCGATTCCGGTGTCGGAAACCCTGACAACTATCTTCCGGTCGCTCTCATCATATTCGGTAGACATGGTCAGCTCGCCCCCGTCATGCATGGCGTCGGCTGCGTTGACAGCGAGGTTGTTTATGACGGATTTTATCTGGTTGCTATCAATATTAATCTCCGGAAGATTTTCCGACAATTGTTTTTTGATCTTTATATTTTGAAAATTCACGTGCTTCTCCAGTATGGAAAGGAGATCGATTATGATCCTGTTGATGTCTCCGGGCAGCTTTTCTATCTTCGTCTCGCGCGCGAAATCGAGTATTCCTTTCACGATCTCCCTGCACCGCAGGGTCTCATCGATGATCACTTTTAAATCGCACCGGCACCGCTCATCCGTAAGCTCGTCATACAGGGCGGTGCTGTAGCTTAAAACCCCGGTGAGGGGGTTGTTGATCTCATGCGCTATGCCGGAGGCGAGCCTTCCCAGAGAGGCGAGCTTCTCCGACTGGACAATCTGCATCTCCGTCTGTTCTTTGAGCTTCTTGTCCCGCTCGTCGATCGCATCGATCATCCGGTTGAAGGTGACGCCTAAATACCCCAATTCATCATGGGAAACCGGAACGATTTTCTTACTATAGTTCCCCCGCACTATCTCCTGTGACGCGGCTACCAGCGACCGGATCGGGGTTATGATACTCCGTATCAGATACACGGAAAGGGCGACGGCGACGAGCGCGGTTATAAGGGTGACCAGCAGCGCGAAAATCGTGGCGTTCCGCTTGATGATGTTGTACTTGTCCTCGAGAATTCCCACATACAGGATGCCGATGACCTTATTGTTTATATCATGGATGGGGCTATATCCCGACAGGTACCAGTTGTTGACGACAAAGGCCTTGTCCAGCCACACCTCCCCGTGCTCGATGACCTTCCGGTACACCTCTTCGGATACCTGCGTGCCCACGGCCCGCTTCCCCCGGCTGTTTTTCACGTTGGTCGCTATGCGTAAATCGTCCATGAATATCGTAACCGTGCCTATTTCATATCCGTTGACGCTGTCGTCTTTAAAAAGGAGCTTCTTGATGCGGTCCACCAGCTCAAAGTCGTTATTGAGCATCTTGGCGCCGTAGATCACGCCGATCAGCCTGCCGCCGCTTAAAACCGGGGCTGCCGCCGCCAGGCTCATGCCGTTGGTCTCGAACATCTTATCGATTTTGCGCGCCCGGGGCGTCGGTATGACCCTGATTCCGGCCCGGTCCGCGAGCTTCCGGTCCTCACGCAGGAGGAGCTCCCGGCTGGCAATATCCGTACCGGAGCATGATTTCCTGTTCTGAAGCACGTACCTGACGAACCGATCGCCGCTTATGTCGTCGCCGTAACCGGCCGAGCCGTTCGCCCGCGCTACGACCCTGCCGGCCGCGTCGGTTATGGTCATGATATCGATATCGAGCTCCTTCCTGACCTCATTGAGCTTTTCGCTCAAGAGGGGGCGGTTGTTCTGTAAGATGGCGGTTTGCAGATACCCGAGTGAGGCAAGGTGTTTCGTGAAAAGATATATTATATTGACGCGTTTAAAGTATATGTACCGGGCGGTATTGAGGTTGCTCCGCACGTCATCGTAAGCCTGTCCCACGACATTCTTGTTGATGACGTTCCGGCTGATTATGACCGAGTTGATCCCGCTGATTACTACAACTGACAGCAGGCTGATGACAAGCTTGGTGCTGATGTTCGCCTTAACTATTTCCTTCATCAGGTATCACCCGGATAGCCCGGATCAGGTGTGTTTCGACACCTTCTCCAGCAGCGCGTCTAAATTAACCGGCTTCGTCAAAAAATCATTGACCCCCGGCAGAAAATTCTCGGAATCATCAAGGGAGAACCGGGAATTTGTCACCTGATTGATTGCGGTGAGCATGATGATCGGCGTATTCTTGACCTCTTTGTATTTCGACATAGGCCTGCTGTTCCGTATCTGGTAGGCGAATTCGAAGCCGGCCGTGTCCGTCTCCATCATGATATCCAGTATTATCAGGTCCGGTTTGACGGCGGATACCTTTTTCAACGCTTCCGCACCTGAATGAGCTTCTGTAACATCATATCCTTTTGAAGTCAATACTGTTTTAAGGTTTGAACAGGTATCCGTATCATCATCAACCAGCAGTATTTTTTTACCCATTGAATTGCTCCATTGTCAACTATAATTGCTCTTATGCCCTCACCCGCGCTGCCGCGCACCCTCTCCCATTTAGCTCGGAAAAAAGGAGAGGGTTTTCGTGATATTAGCCTTCTCTCCCTCCCCCTCTCCTTTTTTCATTATTTCTTAATGGGAGAGGGGGTCGGGGGGTGAGGGTTAATCATTCAATACCTTATATATAACGTTCCTCTCCTCCCATGCCTTGTTCGCCAGATACATATCCACCGGGAACTCGACCTGTTTGAGCTCCACCGGCGCCGCTTTCTTATTCGCCAGGCCGAGAGCCACGGCCACGCCGTAGATGATAGCCTCGGGCCGCGGCGGGCATCCGGGCACGATGAAGTTCACGGGAACGGCCTTGTCGGCTCCGCCGGTCACATTATAGGTGTCGAACCAGCAGTTCCCGCCGATCGCGCATGAGCCGATCCCGAACACGAGCTTCGGCTCGGGGATGGCAGCGTACGCCTTTTTCACCAGCGGGAGCATCGGACGCGTGACCGCACCGGATATGAGCATGACGTCCGCATGCCGCGGCGATGCGACGAGCTTCATGCCGAACCGCTCAACGTCGTAATAGGGCGTAAGCACGTTCAGTATCTCTATATCGCAGCCGTTGCAGGCGCCGGAGTTGCAATGGTATATCCAGAGCGACTTGGTAAAGGCTTTCTTGCAGATTTTGGACAGCATAGCTATTCTCCTATTTTACGGGGCCGCTGGTGCCGGTCTGACTCTTCGAGCATCTTCTCGTCAAAATGCTCCGTGGCTTTCTGGATCACCGCGCGCAGCTCCAGATTGTCGTACCGGAAGCCCTTGAGCCCCATCTTGTCGATCATATTGGTCTTTTCCCTGTTGTAGCATCTGCCGCACCGCTGGCAGGTGAGCATGAAGAGCTCCATGCTCAGGGTGATATCGTTCTTGTCATTCGTGGCGAGCTCATACTGTTCGCTCATGGTTATGGCGCTCTCCGGGCACACGTCTGCGCAGCGGCCGCAGTAGGTGCAGCGGGAGCCGTCGTACATCATCACGCGCAGGTCCTGGCACAAATCCCTGACCAGAATCGTCCGGGCCGGACAGTGGGCCGCGCATCCGCCGCAGCCGATGCATTTATGGTGGTCCCATACCGGCTGGCCCCGGAAATTTTTCGGGACCGGATGCGGTTCAAACGGGTACTTCAGAGTAACCACTCCCGGTTTTAAAACCAACAACACCTGTTTTATTTTACTCGTAAGCCACACGGCAACTCTCCTTAAAAAATAGATTATACCCCGTACACGGACAATCCTACCGCGACCAGGGAGATCGCGATCAACACCGCGTAATACTTCTGCGCCTGGTCGATTCGAAGCCGCGGATTGGTGGATCCGATGAGCGCGATGACGATAAACACGACGAATACCATTGCGAGCTGGACCAGCACGTCCACGCCGTAAGCGCCGGTTTTCGCAAAGGGAATGAAAACCATGACGAACAGGGCCGCGTAAAACATCTGCTTGAGCATCAGATAATACCGAAACAGCGCGTAATTGGGGCCGCTGTATTCGATAAAGGGCCCCTCCAGTATCTCGACCTCCGCCTCGGCTATGTCGAACGGCTGGCGTCCCACAAAGGCCTGGAGCGCCATCAGATACACGGCGAGCATGAGCACGGCCGACCAGCCGTATCCTCCCGCAGTGCTGAACACGGCTTCATCTATCCCGAGGCTCTTCACCTTGACCGCGCCCAGAATGAAGGTCATGGCAAGCACCGGCTCGACCATGATCATGGTGATCATCTCGCGGCTTGATCCCATGAGCGCATAGGTGTTTTTGCTGGAAAGCGCTCCCAGGAGGCAGGCGACCCCGCCGAGCGTCAAAAGGTAAATTATCGTAATGACGTCAGCGTACCGTGTTAAATAATTCGCCTGATAGCCCAGGGGCATGAAGGCGATCACGCTGAGTATCGAAGCGAGCGCGAGCATCGGCGCGACGGTGAACGCGAAATTACCGGCGCTCAGATTCTGTTTCCCCAACAATTTGAGCAGGTCGTAGTAGGGCTGGATCACCGGCGGCCCCTGCCGCGACTGTACCCGGGCGGTAATTTTCCTGACCACGCCCTCGAACAGAGGGGCGAGGACCAGAAACGCCGCTATATTGACCGCGATGTAGAGAATGTCCATGTTTCACCTTCCCGCGTTTAATTTAGCTCGTGAAATCTGCTCGAGCTCCCTGCCGGTCAGACGGATTGCCTTCCCGGATCCTACGTCGACCTTCACCACCCGGTCGGTGCACGAGAAGCAGGGATCGATGCTCCCGATGATGATCGGCAGGTCCGCGAACTGATCATTCAGAAGCATGAGCGGAACCCCCTGCAGATTCGGATACGTGGGGGCGCGCACCCGCCACCGCTCAGGCCGGTTCTCCTCTCCCGTGATCAGGTAGTGAACCACCTCTCCCCGGGGCGCCTCAACCGCCGAGATGGCGTGCCGGAGCGGCTGAATGTCTTCGGCGAATTCAGTCATGATCGGCCCGTCCGGCATCTTGTCCAGGGCCTGGCGGATTATCTTGATCGACTCGAATGTCTCCAGTATCCGCACCACGACCGTGGCCCATACGTCGCAGCTGTCCAGTACCGGCACGTCGAACTGCACCTCGTCGTATGCGGCATAGGGGTGATCTCTACGAACGTCTATGTCTATGCCCCGCGCCCGCGCCACCGGCCCGACCAGGCTCCAGAGCCTGGCCTCCTCGTTGGTAATGCATCCTACGCCCTTGGTCCTCCGGTGGATTGCGGTGTCGCCGATGATCGCATTTTTTATTGTCATAAGCTCTTTTTCAATGGTCTTGAGCACGCCGGCCAGCTCGTCTTTAAGCTCGGGCGTGATGTCGCGGCGCACCCCGCCGACAACGATCATGCCGTAGGTCTTGCGGTTGCCCGTGAGCTTCTCGCTGAACCACATGATGCTCTCGCGCACCCGCCATGCCTGCATGAACACGGTGTCGAACCCGATCAGGTGGCCGGCCACGCCGAGCCAGAGGAGGTGCGAATGCACCCGCTCGATCTCGAGCATAATGGTGCGGATGAATTCAGCCCTGCGCGAAATCTTGAGGCCGCTGGCAAGCTCGACGGACTGGGAATACGACGTGGCGTGCACCGATCCGCATATCCCGCATATCCGCTCCGCTATGAAGGGAATCTCGTTGTAGGTGACCTGGGTCTGGCACAGCTTCTCGATGCCGCGGTGCACCATGAACCCGCGGTAGTCGCACCCCTTGATGGTCTCGCCGTCCACGAATACTGCAAAGTGAGCGGGCTCATGAAGCGTGGGATGGAACGGGCCCACCGGCACTACGGTGCACCCTTCAGGGCACTCATCGAGCTGGTACGCCACGTTCTCCGCCGGGGGCGGCATCAGGTTCCAGGGGACCTCTTTTCTCAAGGGATAGATTCCCTCAGGCCAGTCGTCGGAGAGTATGAGCCGCTTCGGCTTGGGATGTCCCGTGAACTTCATGCCCAACAGGTCCATGTACTCGCGCTCGGACCAGCCGGCGTTCGGGATATCCGGGGTAATGGAGTCGAGGACCGGGTCCTCCGCCGGAACCGCGCTTCTCAGGCACACGAACAGGTCGTCCCGGTCAAGGCTGAAGGTATGGATGAGGCCCAGGGTCTTGTCCCGGGCGATATTGTCGTACCCGATGCTCACGAGGTACCGGCCGCCCATTCTAACAATCTCATTGGATATCTCCCTGACCCTGGCCTTGTCGATGTCGACGAAGAGCCTGCTTCTCAGGGGATGATCGAAATGGATTATAGCACTCTTGAATCTATTAGAAAGTTTATTTTTAACTTCTTCAATAGTAAGCATGATTTACCTCGGATCACTTATTTTTTGACATTGCCGCCGGTCCACCAGAGCGCCTTCTTGAAGGCCGCGTACATGTTACTGCTCACATACCTGTTCGTATTATTCAAATCCTGGTACCCGCAGAGCCAGGTCGGCGCCGTCTTTTCCTCTGCTCCGCCTGATTTTTTCATCAGCCAGGCGAAAATAAAAGCAGCGGCGAAAACGATCAACACGACGATCGGGACGGCAACGGAGGACAAAAGAGCTTTCATACCCGGAATGCTCACGGATACCCCCATCGCGGAATTGACGATAATGCCGTCAAGCAAAACGCCGGCGAACAGGGATTGGATTATGGAGCCGCCTGAATTCCTGAATATTCTCATGAAAGCTTCAAAATACACAAAGGGAAGGAGCCCTTGAACAACGCAGAGCAGCGCCAGGATGATTTTCGGCGCAAGCATCATTGCCGGAACCTCCTTGATATTCCTGCTGACGTTCCATTCCACGCCGGATGACGCAAAGGTCATGCCGAAAAACTTCACGTACGAGGCGAGCGTCACCGCGCTCGTAAACAGCGCGATGATCCCGAATATGGCCAGGAACAGCAGCTCGCTCCCCGCCAGTATCGAGGATGATATGATCGTCCACTTGCTCGCGAACCCGCTGAAAGCCGGCATGCCGGCGATGGAGAGGGACGCTATGCCCGCGACAAGGGCCGTTGCCGGCATGAGCTTCATCAGCCCGCCGAGCTTGTTCAGGTCCCTGGTTCCGGTTGCATAGAGCACGCTCCCGGTGGACAAAAAGAGGAGACCCTTGAATACCGTGTGGTTGAGGGTATGATACAGGGCGCCGATGATGGCGATTACGGACAGGAGCTTTACAAAGTCATTATTGCTATGGAGCATCACCAGGCTGCACCCCACGGCGAATATGATATAACCCATCTGGCCGATGGAGTGAAAGGCGTGGAGCCGCTTCGCATCATGCTGCTTCAGCGCCTGGACCGTGCCGATGAAAAGCGTCACCGCGCCCAGGCCGGAGACGATCGCGCCCCAGAGAAAGCCGTCGAACGGAGCTTCTGCGCCTGCCGGAACCATCCAGAAAAAGGTCCGCATGATGCCGTACACGCCGGTCTTGATCATCACGCCGGAAAGGAGCGCGCTGATCGGAGAGGGCGCAATCGAGTGAGCGTCCGGGAGCCAGAGCTGGCCCAGGGGAAACACGCCGGCCTTGAAACCGAATCCAACCAGGAGAAGTCCGTAGATCGGATATATGTATACACCCTTCGTTCCCGCCAGCTTGCCGGTGATGACGTGCAGGGGATCGCCCAAGGAAATTCCGTCAATGAAAAACGTTCCGGCCAGGACGAGAATCCACGCCAGCTCCATAAGGGCGAGATACTTGTTGGCGTTCCGGACATTTCCCTTCTCGCGGTATTCGAACCGGATAAGGAAATAGGAAGCGAGGGTCATGAGCTGCCAGGCAAGGCTAAAGCCGATAGACAGATCGTCCACGGTCACGATGCCGATCATGCCGAGTATGAAGACCGGAAAATTGAGGTAATAGCTCCAGAGCCGGTACTCGGGATAGTGCTCCATGTACTGTATTGAATAAAAGGCGCTCATGATCGCCATGAATGATATGATGCCGATGAAGAAGCCTGAAAAGCCGTCGATCAGGAGATATATGCCCACCGGCCCGATCTGGAGAAGCCCTGATTTGGCTCCGGCAGCCTCGAATATGGAAACGTAGCTTATATTCAAAAGCAGTATCCCCGCTGCCGCTACCAGGATAAAATTGATCCATCCGGCAAGCTTCCTCTTGCGGGAGAAGAGCGGCGCGATAAGGGCTGACGCAAGCAGTATGCCCAGCGCGGTAAGTAATTTTCCATACAGATCAATGTTCATAAACGGGCTCCTTCTGATCCTCGGTAATGTAATCGACGATAAGATCGCAGATTAAACGAACGCTTTGATTCACCTCGTTCGACAGGCCGGCGCCGAATCCGGTATCCCGGACCTCGATGCCGAGCAACCAGACCTTCTTGTGATACTTCTCGAGTATCTTCCCCGTCAAGGCCAGGGAAAGCTTATGGGTCGAATAGTCGCCGGCGATCTCCTCCATTTCACACAGTCTGCCGAACAGCACCGACCCGACCTCTCCCCCGGACTGGACCGCGTCGACGATGAGGACGTTGTCGCAGTCGAGCTCCGCTATCTGGTACGCGTAATTTTCAGGCACGTCCTCGACGTTCATTAAAATTACTCCGCCCGGGACTCCCCGCTTCTTCAGTCCTTCTACGACAAAAAGGCCGGCCGCGTCGTCGCGCTTCAGGTAATTACCCATGCCCACGATGCAGGTCTTCTGATGGAGAAGATCTTCTATCTTTACAACGAGTCCCATTATATCTGCTCTCCCAGGGTCTTGATCTGGCGGTAGGTGTACACCGGCCCGTCGGTGCACACCAGGGTTCTGCCGATCGAACAGTGCTGGCACTTGCCGATGCCGCACTTCATGTGCCGCTCCAGGGTTGAGACGATGCTCTCCTCGCTTATGCCGAGCCCGGTGAGCTCCTTGATGACCGCGTTGAACATGATTGGCGGGCCGCACACGAACGCGATCGTGTCCTTCACCGGCACGTCGACCTTCTTCAACAGGGTGTGCACGAACCCGTTCTCGCCGTCCCAACCGGGAACCGGGTTGTCGATGGTGATATAGGTCTCGAATCCGGGAGCCGTCTTCCAGTCTTTAAGGTTGTACTGGTACATGAGCTCCCGGGGAGTCCGCGCGCCCAGGAACAGGAGGATACGGCCGAACTTTTCCTTATTCTGCATCACGTGCATGATTGAAGAGCGGAGCGGGATAAGGCCGATCCCCCCGGCCACGTAGATCACGTTTTTTCCCTTGATCTCGTCAAAGGGGAATCCGTTGCCGAAGGGCCCCCGTATGCCGACTTTATCGCCGGCAAAAAGCTCATGCAGGGCGTCGGTCACCTTGCCGACCTTCCGCACCGTCAGATGAAAACGGTCGTTCTCCGGGCTCGGCGGCAGCGAAACCGCGAATTCGCCGGCACCGAAGACCGTGCACATGACGAACTGGCCTGATTTGAATTGGGGAGCCTTTCCGCCCTTTCGCTCATCAAAGGAAAGGTAAAAGGTCTTTACGTCGACGATCTCGTCCTTGATCTCCTCAATAGTGGCGATTTCAGGGATTGTTGTGTTGTTTATCTCGCTCATGTCACCCACCTACTTTTGAATCTCACGTCTGATATATGTGACGACATTGGGCAGGCCGATATCGCCGGGGCACACCCACGCGCACCGGCCGCAGCCGACGCAGCCCGGCCGGAGATATTTCTTCGATTGCGAATACGATAATTTGCAGAAGAAGCGCTTGTTCCTCCGGTCCTCGACCGGTTTTCGGGGGTTATGGCCGCCCGCCATGCGGGAGTAGCCCTCATACGCGCATGAATCCCAGGTCCGCATCCGGTCGGCGGAGTCGGCCCCGGTCACCGGGTCCATGATGTTGAAGCAGGAGCAGCTGGGGCAGACGAAGGTGCAGGCGCCGCACTCCAGGCACTGGTCGCCGATGTATTCCCACACCTTCTCATCGATAAGGCCGGTGGTGACCCTGTTCACCACCCGCGATATCCAGGCCTTGTTGTCCTTTGCCAGGGAATCGAACAGGGACACGGATCTATCTACCCGCTTCTCCTTTTCTTTTTTATGCGAATCGCCGGCTTTCGGAAGCGACATCTTCTCTGCGAGCTTCTTCCCCTTGTCGCTCCCGACTTCGACCAGGTACTCACCGCCCAGATCGGTCAGATTGAGGTCATATCCCTCATGAGCGCTCGGGCCGGAGTCCGTGCATACGCAGAAGCACTGCTTGAACGGCTCGACGCAGGTGTTGGTGACGATGAACATGTTCTTCCGGTGATTCCGGTACACCTCGTCGGCGAACTCCTGCCCGAGGAAGAAACGGTCAAGGCAGAGCATGCCGCTTAAGTCGCATGAGCGCATGCCGAAGAGCGCCTTGGGCGCGTCGTCGAAATCGGGCTTGATCTCCGCCTTCTTGTTTTTCCGATCGTAGGTATACGACATGATCCGCTCAAACTGCGGGAACAGTACGTGCTTGGCCGGATTCGCGGGAATGGGAAGCTCAAGGTCGATCTCGCCCGCGTCATCCGCCTTCACGAACATGGTCTGCCGCGTCTCCTTTTCCAGTACCGGGCCGTAAACCTGATACTCCTTGTGCAATTCTTGTGCGATATTGGTGACTTGATCTTCTTTTATAATATACATGGCTATACCTTCACAATTCTGACCGGGATGGTCGCGTCTTCCCCTCTTTTCAGCACGTCCTTGTGCTCCAAAAAAAATTTGGTGACCATATCATGTATGAAATACGCGACATACGCCGTATTCTTCTTCACCTTGTCGGTTACCTGGACCATCGTCTCCATGGAGCCGTAGGGAGATACGATCTTGACCGGGAACCGGTCGCGCACGCCGAGCTCCTGGGCGTTTTCAGGCGCCAGGGCGACATATCCCTGCGGATACAGAAGGAGGGTGGCGTTGTACTCGCGCAGCGGGATAGTGGTCTTTTTCATGAGATTGTTCTGGTGCCAGTAGTGCTGCGCCTCGCCGATGAGGAGGAGTATCGGATATTCCTCGCTCGCCCGGGGAACCCTGAAGCTCGAGTCGACCGGCGCAAACGAGATCTTTTTCGGGACCCCGTCGAGCGAAAAGCGGGCGGTTCCGTTCGGATTCTCCTTATTGCAGGGCCACTTGATCCCGTACGAGCCCTCAAGCTTCCGGTGCGAGATGCCCGCGTATGAGGGCGTGAGCCGGGCGATCTCCGCCGTCACGTCTGCCGGGGAGGCATATCCCCATTTCGCTCCCGCCTTCTCGGCTATCATGGTGTAGAGCTTCCACCCGGGTACCGTACCTTTCGACGGCTCGAGCTTTTTCTTCGACAGCTGCACGCGGCGCTCGGTATTGGTATAGGTGCCGTCGGTCTCGACGTAGGTCGCGATCGGGAGAACCACATGCGCGTAGTTGATGAAATTATTCCGGAACGAGCCGATATAGGCGACAAAGTCCATGTCGCGTACCTCGTTCACGTTCATGATGATGGACTCGTCATGCTCGACCACGACCATGGCCTTGAGCCTTTTGCCGGCCATGAGAAGCTCATGGATCGACGCGCCCGCCTCCGCGGGGAGTTTGACGCCCCACTCCTTGTTGAATTTCTCCCGGGCAGTCGCGTCCGATAATTGCTGGAATCCGGTGAGGAGGTCGGGCGCGATCCCCATGTCATAGCTTCCCTGCAGATTGTTGATGCCGGTTATCGGATTCACGCCGCATCCCTCCCTGCCGATCTTTCCGGCCAGGAGGAAAAGGTTGTAGATATAGCCTATGGTCTCCTGATCGAAGCCCGATATGCCGGAGGAGAAAAAGACCATCGCAGTATCGGAACGCGCCAATTCGCGGCCGACCTCTTTCAAAGCGGCCAGGTCCACACCGGTCTTATCGGCTACATCGCCGTCCTTCAATGTCTTGATCGCGGACACGAAGCCCTCGTATCCGCTGGTGTATCTCTTTATGAAATCCGCGTTGGTGAGAAATTCTTCCAGAATGACCTTTGCCATATACGCCATGGCTATCTTGTAAGAGCCGGGCCGCACCTGTAAAAAGGAGCCGGAGAGTCGGGCGATCTGCGTGTTCCGGGTGTCGAGAGTGACGAGCCGGGCGCCGGCGCGTGCGGCCTTGTGTATCTCGCTGCCGATGATCGGGTTTTGCTTGGTTATGTCGATGCCCGCTACCAGGATGAATCGGGCCTTTGATATCTCCTCAAGGGAGCCGAGCATGCCTGCCATGCCGGTTCCCCGGTGCATCACGTTCAGGCTTCTCCGGTGGCCGGGGTCCGAATCCAGGCTGATATTGTTCGTGTTGAACACGGCCCGCGCGAGCTTCATCAATAAAAAATTTTCTTCATTGGATGAGCGGGGGGACGCGAGGAATCCGACTTCGTCGGCCGCGTTTTTTTTGCGCTTTGCCAGGTTGTCCACGAGAACGCCGATCGCTTCATCATAGGTCGCCTCCACGAGCTTGCCGTTTTTTCTGACGAGCGGGGTTTGTATCTTTTCATTCGTATTCAACAGCTCATGGATATTCCATCCCCTCACGCAGAGCCTGCCCTTGCTGACCGGATGCCCCTGGAGGGGGTAAACGCCGCGCACCGAGTCTCCCCTCACGTCCAGGAGATGCCCGCATCCCGTGCCGCAGAATGTGCAAATGCCGGATTTATAATTCATATAACAAGCTCCTCATTCTATAAATTTTATCCGCAGTCCTTTCCGCGTGAATGCCATGAGGGGAAATCACGTTCTCGCGAAAGTAGAGCCTCCCGCTACGCCGCGCCCCGCTTGAATACTATATACAAAGATCCTTAAAAATTAATGTCAACAGCACAGGATTAAGATAGCATTGAACGGGGAAGGCGGTCAATTCCCGATAATTGTGATTTTCTATTAACAAAAATTGGTGATGCGCGGATTATTTGTTCTGCATGATCACCCACTGGATGGCGTATTTGGCGAGATCGGACGAATTTTTAAGTTTGAGCTTCTCTTTTATATTTTTCTTGTGGCTCTCCACGGTGTATATGCTCAGATTGAGCTTCTTCGCCATCTCCTTGGTGCTGAAGCCGTTGCCGATGAGCTGGAAGATCTCGAATTCCCTGTTGCTTAAATTCTCAACCGAGATGCCGATCGTGTCCGCCGAGCCGCGGACCAGCTTGTCGATGATTTTTTTAGATATCTTTTCGCTCAGGTAGAGCTCGTCGCTCAGGATCGTTCTGATGGCATTGATGATGTTCTTCGACGCCACCTCCTTCATGATGTAGCCGCGCGCGCCCGCGCGGATGGCGCGCTCCGCGTACACGGACTCATCGTGCATGGTGAGAACCAGGGTCTTAATGTCGGGAAAGCGCTCGTTCAGGGACTTGATAAGCTCTATGCCGTTGACGTTCCCGGCCAGAGTGATGTCCACGATAACCACATCCGGCTTGTCGCGGTTGATGAGATCGATCGCGTCGTGCGCGGTGGAGGCCTCGCCGCAGACCTTCAGGTCTTCCTCAAGCTCGATCACCTGCTTGATCCCCTGCCGGAGAAGCGGGTGATCGTCCACGATCAGGATTTTCTTGATGATACTTGAATTTTCAGCCATCTTTTGTTTATCGCTGTAAATAGAATCCTGAGGATCAAGATCATGCATCATTATGGATACCGCTCCGCGCAACGCGCGGTAATTCGTCAAAAAAGGTTCGATAATATATTACAGCCCGTGCAATTGGGCGTCAATACCCGGATTTTGTTATTTTTTATCGTTGAATGATGAACCGGTTCCTGACCGTATCGTCCGGCACCATGCAGGCGTCCTTTTTGCCGAACCATTTATACCGGTTCTTTGCAATTAAGGAATACGCCGCATCCCGTATCGGCCGGGGTACAATTATGAAGGCGTATAAAAGCCGCCACAGCCCGTCGAGTTCTCTGGTAATCTCGAGCGCTCCCCTGCTCTTTGTATACGGAATCCCGTGTTTGAGCAGGATGAGGGTATCCAGCCGGTCGGTTCGTATGCCCGCATCCTCAAGCAGTTTTGCGCCTGCATCGGACTGGAGCGGCACGAACCTGAATTTTTTCTTTTTATCCCTCTTAATGATGAAATTGACCGATGCTTCGCATAGATTGCAAACGCCGTCAAACAGGATTATCATTTCCAAATCCATAGTTGCGCCTGTCGTATAATATATCAATAATAACCGTGATAATCCATTCTATTTTCCCGCCGCTCAGCGCAAAGCTCCCCCGTGCCACGGTCGACACCCTGAAATAGCATTTTCATTTTTCATTAGTTCCCATAAAGCCGACACATCCAACTTTTATCGGGAGCGCGTTATTGAATCGGGAAAACGGCAAAAATAAAAGCGCTGGGAATCATAGGAAAATCTTCATAAAGAATAAATCTCGGTGTCGAAGGTATGCACCCAGTTTTTCCGCAAAATAGCGACAGCCTCCTCGGTTTTATCCACTCCGATGATGACGATAGGCTGCCCGCTCTCGCCTCTTCCTAAAAAAGGATAAAAATAGAGCACGTTTATACTGGACGCCTTCAGGGGTTTCAAAATGGCCTGCAGGCCGCCCGGATGGTCCGGAACCTCGACCGCTATGACGTCGGTTTCTTTTACGGCATAGCCGTGGCTCTTCAGCACATTGACGGTTTTTTGAGGATCATCGGTGACGAACCTGACGGTGCTTATATCGGAGGTATCGGCCACGGTAATGGCCCTGATATTGATCCCCTCCACGCCCAGGTACTCGCTGACCGCAAGAAACATACCCGGTATATTTTCAAGACTGACGGAGATCTGCTTTACCGGCATAATTCACTCCCGCATGAATTGAAATCTAATTACACAAGCTCATACCCGGCTGTAAGGGCATTTTTATTAATGGCTATTAGTTTTTTATTCCCCTTCAGCGCAACGGCTAAAGCATCGATCAGGGTCTGCAGGTTGACCAGATTGCTCTTTTTTATGAAAGCCCCGAGCATTATCATATTAGCCGATTTCACGCTCCCCATATCCTCGGCAGCCGCATTAGCGGGAACCTGCACGATCTCTATATCGCCGCGAAGGAGCGGCTCTTTAATCAAGGAGGAATTCAAAAAGAAGATGCCGCCGGACTGGATCTTATTCTGGAATTTGATCATTGAGGGCTGGTTCAGGGCAACGACAAAAGCAGGCGAGGACGCCACCGGAGAGGCGATCTCCTCATCGGACACGGATACCGTGCAATTGGCGGTGCCGCCGCGCACCTCGGCGCCGTAAGCGGGCAGGTACGTCACGTATCTTCCTTCCATCATGGCGGCCTGTGCCAGGTTAAGCCCCATGGACATCACCCCCTGGCCGCCGAAGCCTGCAAAAACCGTTTTAATGAGCATCGCCCCTCCCCGTCGTATCCTTGATCAGTCCCAGGGGGAATTCCTTTGACATCACGTCATCGATCCACTGCCAGGCTTCGACCGGGCTCATCTTCCAGTTGGTGGGGCATGGAGAAAGAATCTCCACCAGGGAATAGCCGAGCCCCTCTATCTGGTTACGGAATGCCCGGGTGATGGCCTTTTGGGTCTTTCTGATATTGGCCGGCGAGTTCACCGCCGTCCTTTCTATGTAGCAGGCGCCGTTCACCTGCGCCAGGATCTCGCTCATTTTGATGGGGTGGCCTTCATACTTATCCTCGCGCCCGAACGGCGAGGTGGTTGTTTTCATGCCGAGCAGGGTTGTGGGCGCCATCTGGCCGCCGGTCATGCCGTAGACCGCGTTGTTGATGAAGATGGCGGTGATATTCTCGCCCCTGTTGGCTGCATGCAGGGTCTCGGCCGTGCCGATCGCGGCGAGATCTCCGTCTCCCTGATAGGTAAAAACCACGGATTCGGGATGCGCCCTCTTGATTCCCGTAGCAACGGCGGCTCCCCGGCCGTGGGCCGATTCAACCATGTCCACATCAAAGTAATAATAAGCAAACACCGAGCACCCGGGGGGCGGTACGCCGATAGCCCGGTCCTGGATGCCCAGCTCATCAATCACCTCGCAGGTTATGCGGTGGATGATTGAGTGGCCGCATCCCGGGCAATAGTGGAAAACCGCTTTTTTTAACGACCGGGGCCTGCTGAATATCTTTTTCATCTATTGGTTCAAACCCTTTTGATGATATACACGCGTGATAACGCGCAGAACTTCGGTCGGATTGGGTATTACGCCTCCCGGTCTGCCGTAGAAGGACACGTCTCCGCCGCCTTCCAATGCCAGCCTTACATCATCGATCATCTGGCCCATGTTCATTTCAAAATCCAGGAAATACTTCGCCCGCTTGGATAATTCTTTAAGCTGTTCCGACGGGAACGGCCAGAGGGTGACGGGTCTGAACATGCCCACGCGCAGCCCCAGAGCGCGGGCCTGTTTGATCGCGCCTTTTGCAATGCGGGCCGCGATGCCGAAAGCAGTAACAACGAGCGCCGCGTCTTCCGTCAGGTAATTCTCGCACGAGGCCTCTTGCTTCTGGATCAACTGATACCGCCTGAACAGGCTCCAGTTGACCTCCTCGAGCTCGGCGGGGTTTGAGGTAAAGGTGCGGACGAACCTGCTGTGTCGCCCCTTTGCGCCCCTGAGCGCGCCGGCTCTGACCGGGAGCGCCGACGGCGCTTCATGTTTGAATTCCACCGGCTCCATCATCTGGCCCAGCATCCCGTCGCCGAGGATGATGACCGGGATCAGGTATTTATCAGCCAGCTCAAAGGCCCGGCGGGTCAGGTCCGCCAATTCCTGCACCGACGCCGGCGCAAGCACGATGGTCCGGTAGTCCCCATGCCCTCCGCCGCGCGTGGACTGGAAATAATCGGATTGGGAGGCGGAAATACTGCCCAGCCCTGGTCCTCCCCGGGACATGTTTACGATGACCGAAGGGAGCTGGCAGGCGGCAAGATACGAGATGCCCTCCTGCTTCAAGCTGATCCCGGGACTGGATGAAGAAGTCATGGCTCTGGCTCCGGCGACGCTTGCCCCATAGACCATGTTGACGGCTGAAATCTCGCTTTCCGCCTGGATGAAAGCACACCCCTCCCTCCGGGAGAGATGAGCCGCCATGTATTCAGTCAATTCATTCTGGGGGGTGATCGGGTAGCCGAAATAGCATCGGCACCCCGCCCTGATGGCGGCCTCGGCGATAGCGGCGTTTCCGGTCATCAATATTTTAGCCACGGTACACCTCTATCGCCACCTCCGGGCATACCAGGGCGCACGTTGCGCACCCGGTGCATTCCCCGTTGCCGCTAAACGCCGAGGGCGGATACCCGGCCGCGTTCAATTTATCCGAAAGCGTGATCAGCTTTTTCGGGCAAAAAAAGATACAGAGCTCGCATCCCTTGCAGAGATCCTGATCTATTTCAATTTTTCCCTTCATTTATTATCCGTATCCGATTGATCCAGGCCCTGCGACACATCGCACGCAGGGAATTTTCTGTCAAGGAGAATGAGGGCCGGGGAACGGGGGGCCTCAATCATTTTTATTTAAGTATTGTCGAATAAAAATTTTTTTTGCCCCGGTATTGCTGTATATTTGGATAATTTTGACTTAACTATTTCATTAAATTCCGGGGCTGTCCAAAAAGCCCCCCAACCCACCGGAGGGGGGATATTAGACAGCCTCGGAATTTAAATTATAATTTAGTTATGCGACAAGTCGAATGATTTATGGAGTTGCATTATGGAAAAAATAAAACATATATCGATATTAACCTTAATAATTACTCTTGGCCTCGTATCCTGCTCTGACTCCGAAAACAGAATAAGCCCTCTGCTCAGGAATACGACGGTCATCCTCAACACCGGGCTTCCGCCTGAAAGCGCCTCGGCCGATAATTCCCTCCTTGACCGCATACGCCGCCTTTTCGTCCGCGACGCCGTTGCCCAGAGCGCGCCCGCCTCCTTCAGCTCGATCCGGGTGCGCGTCACCGGCGCCGACTTCGGCGTTATCGAGCAGACATTCGCCGGAGGCGGATTGATATCGCTCTCCGTTCCGTCGGGAAGCTTCAGGCAGTTCGAGGTGACCGCATTTACCGCTCCGGGCGATCCGAATCCGGCAGTTACCTTTCGCGGAACTGCGGCAGCGAACCTGCCGGCCGGAGAGACGGTGAGCGTGCCGGTATTGATGAGACTCAGTGAGATAAGAATCATCGTGCCGGATTTTTTGAACGGCCGCATAATAGTGATGGATGATATGAGCGGCGCAGGATGGACGGTCATCGACGGCGGCAAGCTCGGACTCGATACGATTCAACCGTTCGATGTGGACTTCGACGCACGGGGAAGAATATACATAGCGGACCAGGTGAGCAACGGCATCATACGGATCGACAACATCCTGGGCGATAATATGAAAAATTTTGAATCGATTAGTCGTGATGAAGGCACCCTGACGGCGGTTGCCGTGGACCACATCAATGATCGCGTGTATTATGCGACTTCTGCAACTTTATATCAAAGCAATCTGGACGGCTCGGACAAACAGCCAAAATCAATCCCCGGTTTTGTAAGCATTAACGGGATCGACGTGGCTCCGGATGGAATGCTCTATATCGCGGGAACCGATATATCCAAAGAATCCGCCGCGGTTTTTAAATACGACCCGAACGGAAGCGGGGCAATAGTAGGCCAGTATAGTAATGGCGCTCTTCTCTATGCCGCTTCAGACGTCATGGCGCGCGGGCAGAATATTTATGTCATAAACAGCTCCGGCGGCATAGACAATATGATACTGCAATTGGCAGTTGATTCGAGTAATATATTCACCCTCGTGAATAATTACGGCAGCCCCCCGGTAGATCTGGTAACAGATTATACTAAAATACCGGGTCTGTTCTATGGCCCGCAGCATTTCATCGGCGGCGGAAACGGCGCCTTGATAATAATCGATGAGGGATCATTCATATTCAGCGATTTTCTCACCCCGGTTGACCGGCTCATAGCGATACAGGACATTCAGGGAAACGGGTGGACGACGTATGGTCAGAGTGGAACAGAAACCGGCATGTTTGATTTTTACCAAACTATAAGTTTTTGAGATGTCATTGATGACACAAATTCCTCGTCCTCCGGAGATCAGAGGCCGACCATCCTGACGGCTTCTTCAAGCTCCAGAGCGGGAAAGATCGAAAAGGAAAGTCCCGGCACGCTTGAGTATGCTTTCACCCACCGCCCGTTCAGGAATTCAATAGCGTCCGCCATCCTTTCCCTATCCACATCCCATATAATTATGTTCTGGATCCCCACCCCCTTCTCGATGTAACAGTAGTTTCCCTTTATATGAATGTATGCAGGAGAGGAAGGAAGCTTGGAGAATTTCTTAACCAATTCGTCTTTGCTGTCCAACGGACAGGATAGCAGGGCTATTATAACCATTGAGAATCTCCATATCATTTGTTAAGTTTATGCATTTCAGGAAATATAAAAATCTTCTGCCTGAATGAGTTTTTAACTTTTATGCAACAGGCGCCAACGTCAACAATAAATAGATCAATTATAAAAATTTTTATCGGAGCCAGATCGTCGATGGGCGGTTTTTTTTCGAAAGTTCGGGCCCCTGACAAGGGCGGGCTTAGAGATGTGCCAATGAAGAAACAAACTCCTCATCTATCGTGTATGTTAAAAGCGTTTTTAAATCGATTTTTTTTGAGGCATCCAGAATTTCGATCCCCGATATCCTTCCGTCTGGTAAAAAATCCAGATTCACACCCTCTTTTATTTCCACAACTCCCTCAGGAGTATCGGAATTTAACTGTATGTATACCGCATCTACTTTATCGTCATAATATACCTTCATTTAAGACCTCGCTTTAATGGATATGCCGTTATTATGGTAAGGTAATCATCTTCCCTGGTTAAGACAACCTTTATCGGATATTTAAAATTCGGAACAGGCTCTATTATTTCATTATATCCTTTATTTAATTTCTTCGATTTAGCAATTATTTTTTTTACATCCGATTCTGATATACCATATAATTTAATCCGGCGCAACGCATGCCGTGAAAACTCAATGTTCAACTATAAACCTCCATGAAAAAATGAAAATCCGATTATCCCCCATAATTGCCGTTGTGTCAATAAAAAAGATTCGATTTTACTTGACTTATTCCTTTCGGCTGCTTTGAATCTTTTTAAAAAGAAAAATCACGAAGAATTACCGTATGAGAAAACCTCTTCTCACGCCTGAGCGTGGATTGCAACACCAAGGAGAAAATCATGCAGATTAAAACTTATTCGGCAATCAAAGCGACTCATTTTGATAATAATTCAGCAAGAAGTGTAGATGCGCGGGTTTTGATCGGTAAGGATGACGGCGCAAACAACTTTTGCATGCGCATATTCGAAATTTCGGCAGGGGGCAATACACCAAAACATGCACATGATTGGGAACATGAAATGTTCATTTATTCAGGTGAAGGAGAAATTTGGGGAAACGGCCGGTGGAATAAAGTCAGATCGGGCAATGCGGTGTTCGTACCGTGCAATGAAGAGCATCAAATAAAAAATTCAGGCAAAGAATTGTTGACGGTTGTTTGTTTGGTTCCATCGAAGGCCCCCGAATTATAAAAGATCAACTATATTCAATTTTTCCAAGTCGTTCATTAATAAAATTGATCAAGGAGCCTGATATGATCAAAAGGGGAAGATTCTGGCTGGCTCTTTTTACCGTGCGCAACGACATGATGGACAGGCTCCACCCACGCCCCCGGCTGAAATCGCTTATGGCGAAGCTCCCCCGCTTCACCTGGCCGGAACCGAAGCCTTACGGTTTCGTGATCGCCCTGGACGAAAGGGGTAAAATCATCGGATCCCTTCAGGACCCGACCGGAAAACACCTTTACGAGATCACGTCCGCGCAGGAGTATGATGGATATCTCTACCTCGGAAGCCTCCACTCGGACCGGATCGGCAGGTACCGGCTCGAAAATCAGAGGTTTTGATTCAGCGGGCAGCGTATGCCCGGCTTTTCGCCGGGTACGAAGCATTGCAGGCAGGCAGTGCATTCGACCACATCCCCGCTTCTCCCCGCGAGGGATTTGGTAACGAGCTCGGGATCGGCGATAAGAGCCCGGCCTATCGCCACCATATCGGCCATTCCCTCGTCAATCGCGCGCTCGGCCTGTTCCGGCCGAAGAACACCGCCGACGGCGATGACCGGCAGCTTCACCCGCTTCTTTACCTCGCCCGCGAGCCTGATGATAGTGCCCTTCCCCGCCTCTTCAAGCATCCGGACGCCGGTGTCGATCCCCCCGGCGGAAACATGCACTATATCAAGGCCCTTTTCCATAAACATGTTGATCATGTCCGCGCATTCTTCAACGGTCATGCCGTTATCAACGTACTCCTCGGCGCTTATCCGGAGACCCAGCACGAAATCCTCTCCCACCTTCCCGCGCGTTCTCTCCAGCACCTCCATAACGATACGCGCCCGGTTCTGCGTGCTCCCGCCGTATCGGTCCTTTCTCAGATTGGCCGCCGGAGACATGAACTGGTTCAGAAGAAAGCTGTGGGTGCCGTGAAACTCCACCATCCGGGCGCCCGCATTTTTTGCGATTTCCGCCGCGTGCGCGAATTGACCGACGATATCCTCGATTTCACCGATCGAGAGCTCCCGGGGAACGTTCTTCGACGCGGGCGAGGCAACGGCTGAGGGGCCGACCAGGTCGCCGCCCGCCAGAGCGGGCTTCATGACCCGGCCCCCGTGATTAAGCTGGACCGCCGGAATGGAGCCGGCCGCACCTATGGCGTCGAAAAGCTTTGCCGCGGACCCGGTTTTCCCCTTGTCGCAGAGGCAAAACGCGTGGTCGCCGAGACGGGAATAAGCCGAAATGCCGGTAGCCCCCACGATCGTGAGGCCGACGCCGTTCCCGGCTATCCTCTTATAGAATCTTATGAGCCGCTCCGTAGCCTCGCCGTCGGCGGATGCGAAGTTCGTCTGAACCGGTGAGAAGACGATCCGGTTCGGAAATGTCGTTTTTTTCACGGTAATCGGGTGTAAAAGTCTTTCATATTTCATAGAGCCCTCCTAATGAGGTTGTCTATTAACCCCCTAAATCCCCGAAAGGGGGACTTTACCTCACCCCCAGTCCCTCTCCAAATTGGAGAGGAGAGCTTATAATTAAGCTTTATGCCCCCCTTCTCTTATTGAGGAAAAGGGGGGAAGGGGGGATGAGGTCAGGGGGATTTTTAGACACTCCCAACTAAACTAAAAAGGCAATAAATCAGAACAGGTCATTGGGATCCGCCCATGTTCCGAAGTACTGGTAATGCTCAGGCGGAAAAGCCTTCTGCAGGCCGGTATAGGTGGCCCGGGCAAGGGATATGCCTTTGCGGGTGCGGTACAGGCCTGCAAGGCCCTGCCCCTCCAGTATCTCCAGGTATTTCACCAGATCCGCGTCCGAGATATCAAGCCATTCCTTGATATCCTCCATGGTCATGTGAAGGCCGGGATTGATCCGGTAATTCTCTGCAAGTACGGCGAGCACATCTGCTTCATTTCTGCCCGGCTTCCGGGGCAGCGGCTTGCCGAGCGGAAGCGGCATATTTATATCGGGATCGATAACCCTCTGCGGAACCTTGAGGTCGTTTTTCAGGTCCCGCACGCCCTGGCGGTAGATGATCAGCTTCAATATCTCCGAGGTCCCGGCCGCGATCTGCGCGTGCTTGGCGTCGCGCATGATTCGTTCCACAGGATAAATCTTCATGACGCCGTTGCCGCCCATGCACTGCACGGCATCGAGAGCCGTCACCATGGTGGAATCGCTGGCGAACATCTTGGAGATTGCGGCCTCGACCGGCACGTCCTTACCAAGGTCCGCGCAGTACGCTCCATAGTAAACGATCAGCCTGCTCAGATAAAGCTTCCAGATCATGTCCGCGAGCTTGAACTGGTTGGTGGCGATTTCGCATATAGGGCGGCCGAACTGCAGGCGCCTTTCAAGGTGCTGCTGGGTGTAGCGGATGCATTCGCGCTGCGGGCCGAGGGTCGGCGCAGCGTTGAGGATCCTCTCCACATTGAGACCGCTCATCATGATCTTCCAGCCCTCCCCTTCCTCGCCCAGGCGGTTGGATACCGGCACTTTGGCATTATCGAGACTCAAATAACAATTATACAGGCCGTCATAGCCCATCGTATCATTGACCTTTTCGATGTGAAAACCGGGCGTTCCCTTTTCCACCACAAAAGCGCTCAGGTGCGTATACGCCTTCCGGTCCTCCGGCTTCGAGCTTGTCAGAAAATAGCACATGTACAGGTCCGCGGCAGCGGCGACCGTCTGGTAGCGTTTTTTGCCATTAATGATATAGTAATCGCCCTCGCGCACCGCCGTACTCTCAATTCCCGCGACATCGGAACCCGCATACGGCTCGGTCATGGTTATGCAGCCGATAAGCTCGCCCTTGTTTATCCGGGGCAGCCACCTCTGCTTCTGCTCTTCGTTCCCGTTGTGCACGATCTGCGTCGCGCTCCCGAACATGGTGGTTCCGAGAGGGGTGTGGACGACCCCGGCGCGGGACGTCTCCTCAATGATGATGGCGGCTCCGGTGACGCCCCATTCTTCGGCACGGCCGCCGTATTTCTTCGGGATGAGCGTGCCGAACCAGCCTTTGGTGGCAATCTGCTTCACTCCCTCCCAGGGAAATTTCTTCTTTAAGACGTCGCGTTCACCCAACGGGATTAAAACCTCGTCGGTGAACTTCTTGGCGTCCTCGGCAAGCTTTATCTGCGCTTCGCTCCACCAGGGAAATTTTTCCATATTTTTATCCTCCTTTTTTTAAATGAACCAGAGACGACCTCACCCGCGCTCCTGGCTCCGCCGGGAGCGAACAGGAGGTTCGCCTGCAAGCATGAACCAGGAGGGTTCAATAAAGCTTGCCATTGGGACATCCTGTCCGGCAGGTGCCGGGGGGTGAGGTCGCCTTTGTGAGAATATAACGCGAATTTTTAGATAACTCCGGAAAATATCAATTATAATCAAATTATACCAGCGAGTCTAGTATTTTCTGTAAAAGATTTTTAATAAGGATAGCCGACCAGCGATATTATGGAGCCACGGCACTATCATTACCTCCCGAACGCGCTTATGCCGGTGATATCCATTCCCAAAATGAGCGTGTGGATGTGGTCCGTGCCCTGGTACGTGTATACTGATTCGATGTTGGCCATGTGGCGCATGGGAGAGGAATCGAGCGAAATACCGTTCGCGCCCATAAGCTCCCGCGCGGTCCGCGCGCACATGCGCGCGATCTTGATGTTGTTCTTTTTAGCCATGGATATCTGGCCGTGCATTGCCTTTCCCTCGTCCATGAGCCGCCCCAGACGGTATGCCAAAAGCTGGGCCTTGGTGATCTCGATGAGCATGGTCACCAGCTTGTCCTGCACGAGCTGGTATGAGGCGATCGGCGCACCGAACTGAACCCGCTCCAGGGAATACCTGAGCGCGGTCTCGTAGCAGTCGATGGCTGCCCCCACTGCTCCCCAGGATATGCCGTAGCGCGCGTGGTTGAGGCAGGCGAACGTCGCCTTTATTCCCGTGGCCTCGGGCAGCACGTTTTCCTCGGGAACCCTGCAATCCACGAAGGCGAGCTCGCCCACGTCGCCGGCCCGCATGGAGCCCTTATGCTTTTGAAAGGATTGTGTGAAGCCCTCCTGCCCCCGTTCAACGATGAATCCCTGTATACCGTGGTCGGTCTTCGCCCAGACCACCGCCATATCAGCCAGGCTCGCCTCGCTGATCCACTGCTTGGTGCCGTTCAGGATCCAATGCTTCCCGTCCTTTTTCGCCACGGTCTCCAGGGAAGACACGTCCGAGCCGCAGTTCGGTTCCGTAAGGCCGAAGCAGCCGATCGCCTCGCCGCTCGCCAGCGCCGGGAGCCATTTTTTCTTCTGCTCTTCCGTCCCAAACTTATAGAGCGGCGTCATCACCAGGCCCGACTGGACCTCCACGTAGCTTCGAAGCGAGCTGTCGACCCGCTCGACCTCCTGGCAGATGATCCCGAGATCCACGTAGCTTGCGCCCGGGCATCCGTACTTCTGCGGAAGGTCGGCGCCGATGAGCCCCATCCTCCCCATCTTGGGCGCGATCTTCCTCATGTCAAGGGGCTCTTCCGTATGAAAGGCCTCGAGCACCAGCGGCCGTATCTCCTTATCGAGAAACCTTCTTACCGATTCTTTAAGTACCCGCTCCTCATTCGTGAATTGATCGTATATTTTGTAATAGTCGGTATCGTTCACTGGCATGATCTTCTCCTTAAAAATCCCCCCATCCCCCGGAGAGGGGCTAATAGTAGCTAGCTGCCTGCCGTCATCCGGCGCCGGATAAAAGCTAAGGTGTCCAGCAGCGGGATATCCTTGGGGCATACATCGTCACAGCCCATCATTCCGATGCAGCCGAAAACGCCCTCATCGGTGGATACCAGCTCGAACCATGTCTCATGACCGCGCTCGTCGCGCGGGTCGATCATAAAGCGGGCGATGCGGTTCAGGCCGGCAGCCCCCATAAAATCCGATCGCACGTTCGCGGTGGCGCATCCGGCGATACAGCATCCGCATTCGATGCACCGCTCGGTGTTATAGATCGCGACCGCGGTTTTATTATCCATTCTGGTTTCTTCGGCGTTCGGATCGAATTCTTTCCCGGCGTGTATCCACGACTCGACGCGCTGCGCCATCTCCCTGAACCACACGCCGGTATCCACCGAAAGATCGCCCAGCATTTTAAAAAACGGCAGGGGATAGAGCTCGATTGTCCCCGGCAGATCGGACGTCAAGGTGCGGCACGCCAGCGTGGGGCGGCCGTTGATCATCATCGCGCATGAGCCGCAGATTCCGGCGCGGCAGACGAAATCAAACATCAACGTCGGATCCTGCTCGTCCCGGATTTTGTTCAGCGCATTGAAGAGATTCAAGCGCGGAGTCTCCTCCAATGTATATTCCTGGATATGAGGCTTGGATCCATCATCGTAAGGGTTATACCTGAATATTTTAAATGTTAACGTCCTGCCCATCATTTCACCTCATCTTTCCACAAACCTGGTTTTAATTTACTGCCGATCGGCTCCGCCGTATCAGGTCTTCCGGCCTCTTTCTGCAATTTGTGAACCTTTGAATTATAGTCTTCAATTGATTCTTTCATTTTTATGAAGGTTGCGCCGCCGTAACCGCGTTCCCCGGGCGGCATGTCTATGATGCCGACCGGTTCGTATGAAAACACCGGTCCATCGGCCCCTTCAGGCCAGCGGGCCAGCGTACGATTCAGCCAATTGGCGTCGTCACGGTCAGGGTAGTCCTCGCGGGTATGCGCGCCGCGGCTTTCCGTGCGCGCGTAAGCGCCGCACGCTATCGTCAGCGCAAGTTTTACCTGGCCCTTTATTCTGAGCGCGGCGCTTAATTCAGGATTTGCGCCCGGAACGCTTTTCTTGACTTTTATTTTATCAGTTCTTTGAAGCAGCTCCTTCAGCTCTTTACAGGCCGATTCAAGATCGTTTCCGTTACGGAAGATGCCGACCTTATGGAGAAGAATATCGGCCATCTTTTTCTTAATTCCCGCTACGGATTCAGTGCCGTCGCCGTTATACAGATTCTTGATGCGCTTTTCGACTTTCGCGGTAAACGCGTCCGCCAGTGAAGAGCTTGTCTCAAGATTCGCCTTTTTCGCATATTCGGCGACCCGCTTGCCCACGACCATTCCCGCAACGACGGTTTCGGCCAGCGAATTTCCGCCCAAACGATTGAACCCGTGCATATCCCAGCACGCCGCCTCTCCTGCCGAGAAAAGCCCCATTAAGGAGTATGCGTGGCCGTCCTTATTTACGCGGACTCCGCCCATGGTGTAGTGCTGGGTGGGCCGAACCGGAAGCAGCTCCGTGATCGGATTTACGCCGATGAAATACATTGCGATTTCATAAACCTCGCGGAGCTTTGTTTTAAGATGTTCCTTGCCCAGATGGCGGAGATCCAGCCACAAGTGGGTGCCGTACGGAGATTCGACGCCGAGTCCTTTTTTCATGTGCTCGGTCATACGGCGGGAAACGACGTCGCGCGACGCGAGCTCCTGTTTTTCAGGCTCGTAATCCGGCATGAACCGGTGCTCGTTTTTATCGAGAAGGTATCCGCCGTCGCCCCTGCACCCCTCGGTGACCAGAATATCCGTGGGCACGATGGCGGTCGGGTGGAATTGAACCGCTTCCATGTCCCCCAAAGGAACTAAGCCCGTATCAAGGGCCAGTGCGATTCCGGTACCCTCATTGATGACCGCATTGGTCGAGGCGCCGTAAATTCTTCCGAACCCGCCGGTAGCTATCACGGTTGCTTTTGCGAAATAGGTATGGAGCGAACCGTCGCGGAGGCTTCTGACTATGGCGCCGCGGCATCTCCCGTCCGCGTGCATGAGCGCGAGCGCTTCCATGCGGTCGTGAACCGCTATGCCCAGTTGGGAGACCATATTATCCATGGTGTAGAGTACCGTATGGCCCGTCCCGTCCGCAGTATAGCACGCCCTCCATTTTGCGGTGCCGCCGAAATCCCGTGCGGTAATAAGGCCTTCTTTTGATCTGTCTTCTTCTATGGTAACCTTCTTTCCTTTAATATAATATTGCTGGGGACCGCCCACGACCCGGTTCCACGGAACGCCGAAATGAGCCATTTCACGCATCGCAATCGGCGCATTGTCGGCAAAAATACGCGCCACCTCCTGATCCGCACCCCAATCCGATCCCTTTACCGTATCCAGCCAATGGATAGTGGAGTTATCCCCTTTCCCTTTTTCGATATTTCCGAGAGCGGCCTGCATGCCGCCCTGAGCCGCGCAGGAGTGGCTCCTCCGGGCCGGCACCAGACTAAGAAGTATGACGCGCAATCCTTCATGCGCCGCAGCAACAGCCGTTCTTTCCCCCGCCAGGCCGGCGCCGATAACCAGTACATCAGTCATAAAAGTATCATTCATAATCAATCAACTCCTTATCAACAAATCGCCGACGGGAATCTCAATGAGGGTCAATTTCCCGGCCAGCGCCGCCACTCCGGCAATACACAGAATTACATAAAACCAGAAAATGACCGTGCACAGCAGATAAGCCCACCGGCGGTTGAACCAGGTATCGGAAATCCATTTTACCGCGAGACGATACAGCCCAATGGCAAGATGGGCCACAACGGAAATTCCGAGCACCAGATAGAGGATCCAGAGCCCGCTTTCAACCCTGCTGCTCGCGATTTTTGCGGTCAGGCCGGATGCATCGGCATACCCCATGTCGGTAAAAATATTCCAGGTGACGAGAAACAGATGAAAAGCGCCGCAGGCAAGGACGATCATTCCGGTGCGGACCTGCCATATCCACAAGGATGTCTCTCTATGGCGACGCAGCATAATGTCGCTTTTCGGCTGGCTCCATCTTTTTTTTGCTTTTTTGATAGACAGCCCGATTTCCATCATCCTCTTTCGCTCGTACAGCCTCGCGGGAATCTTTCTGCTCGCATACACGAAATGGACGAAAAATAATATGCCGATCGAAAACGCCGATATTTGAGCCAGGGGAAGCGGATGCTCCATGTAATAGGCGACAACCTCGTACAAATCTTTGCCGAAAAGCATCGTTCCTTCGAGTATTAAATGACCGAATATAAACCCGGCCAGCAGGAGCCCGGTTACGCCGCTTATCAGCTCGGCTATCAGGGCGCGGCGGGCTTTCTTGTATGCCTCGCTTTTTTTGCCTCCCCCCCGTATCGCCTGCGGGTACAGTTCAGTCTTAATGTTATTCATAGCTCAATCCTTTCTTGCTTTTAAATTATCCCCTTATCTCTTAAGATCTCCCTATCTCCTTATCTTACGCTTTTTCACCCTTTCCGGTATTTCTTTGCGCCCTCAACATAAAGGTCGTTCCCCTTTGTATCGTTGATAACCACGACCGGGAAATCTTCAACTTCAAGTCTGCGAATCGCCTCGGGCCCCAGGTCGTCATACGCGACAACTTCAGCCTTTTTGATGGATTTTGCAATCAATGCTCCGGCTCCCCCGGTGGCGCCGAAGTAGACGGCCTTATATTTCTTCATAGCCTCGATTACTTCCGGAGACCTGTTCCCCTTGCCGATCATTCCCTTTAATCCGAGCTCGATAAGCTTGGGGGAAAAGGCATCCATGCGATAACTGGTCGTCGGGCCGGCCGAGCCGATTGCCTGCCCCGGTTTGGCCGGCGAGGGCCCCACAAAATATATTACCTGGCCCTTGATGTCCATGGGGAGATCCTTGCCCTGTTGTATCAGGTCGAAGAGCCTTTTGTGAGCGGCATCCCTTCCCGTGTATATGACCCCGGTGAGCAGTACCTTATCGCCTATTTTCAGTTTTTCAAGATCCTTATCGGAAAGCGGCGTAGTTAATTTTATTTGACCACCCATCTGCTTGCTCCCATTATATGAATATATGAAATTATATCACAGCTTCCTTGTGACGCGCCGAATGACAATTAATATTTACCGCCAAGGGCAGACTCGCAATGTGACACGGCTCCATTTCTATAAAAACATCGAGGCTGGTTGTGTTGCCCCCGTAGCCCATCGGTCCTATGCCGAGTTTGTTAATGTCCCCGAGAACATCCTTTTCCAGCTTCGCGATCTCGGGATCGGGATTCCTGGTCCCTATTTTCCGGAGCAAGGCCTTTTTTGCAAGCAGGGCGGAGCGTTCAAAAGTTCCGCCGATTCCGATGCCGACCAGGGTAGGGGGACAGGGATTGCTGCCGGCTTCTTTTAACCTGTTTACAACGAAGTCCTTAACACCGTCGATGCCCATTGCCGGCGTGAGCATGGTTACGCGGCTCATGTTTTCACTTCCGCCGCCTTTAGGCGCCAGCGTTATTTTAATTTTATCCCCGGCTACGATATCGTAGTGAATTATCGCGGGAGTATTGTCGCCGGTATTCTTGCGGGTAAAGGGATGGCATGCCGATTTCCGCAAAAAGCCGTCTTTATATCCCTGCCGTACTCCTTCATTGATGGCCTCTTTCAGATTGCCGCCGGTAACATGCACGTCCTGTCCCAGCTCGACAAAAAGGACGGCCAGACCGCAGTCCTGGCACAGGGGCACCTGCTCCTCCCGCGAGATTCTCGCGTTCTCCTTTAGTTCTTTCAGCACCTCTTTCGCCACAGGGGATTCGTCTTTTTCAATTCCACGGTCAAAGGCGTCAAGCACGTCCTCTCCGAGATTGTAATTTGCATCCATGCAAAGATTCCGAATCACGGGGATGATCTCATTAACCGATATCTCTCTCATGACCTAATGCTCCTTGAATAACAGGTTACTTAACCGAATCAATCGCCTTCTTGGCCGCAGCCTCGAGAAGTTTCACATCCGGCTCTTTTATAAAATTATTTTTCATCAAAAGCTCCATTGTCGCCCTGGCCTCTTTGATGTCGCGTATAGTGGTATTGTACACCTCTTCCTTCGACATTTTGATCCTCGCCACGCCGTTCTTGATCGCTTCCATCGCGACGTCGGCAGCCACCTGTGCAAAGACCTCGGTTTCATCCATGGTCGGCATGATTCTCTCAGGATGGATCCCCTTCTTTTCCGCATAGTTCGCTATGGAATAAGCCGCTGCCAGCGCCATCTCGTCCGTAATTTTTCTCGCCCGGACAAGGAGCGCGCCCTTGAGAATTCCGGGAAATCCGAGGGAATTGTTGACCTGGTTGGGGAAGTCCCCCCTGCCGGTCGCAACGATATACGCGCCCGCCTCTTTTGCGGCGAACGGATAGATCTCGGGCACCGGGTTTGAGCAGGTAAAAACAATCGACTTGCTCCCCATGCTTCTGATCCAGTCTTTTTTCACCACATCCGGTCCCGGCTGGGAGAGGGCGATGAGCACGTCGGCATTCTTCACGGCATTTTCAATATTCCGCGTTTTCTCGGGATTGGTAAGCTGGCACAGCTCCCATTTTCTATAGTAGGCGGTATCCGATTTTATATCTTCCCGGTCCGTATGGAGACAGCCTTTGGAATCAACCATGGTCATTTTATCAGGATCGGCGCCCGCCTGAAGAATCAGCCGGGCGATGGTCGTATTCGAGGCCCCCGCTCCCAGCATCACTATGGTGACTTTACCAATATCTTTTCCCGCAACCTTGAGGGCGTTTATCAGGCCCGCGACCGTGACGCAGCCGGTGCCCTGTGCGTCGTCGTGCCATACCGGAATGTCGCACGCCTCCCGTAACGTATCGAGCACCTTGAAGCAATTCGGCTGTGAGATGTCCTCGAGATTGACCGCTCCAAAGCTCGGTGTCACCATCTTGACGAAGTCTATGATCTTGTCCGCGTCGTGCTTTCCCTGATCATTATAGCTGTTTATGCACAGCGCGACGGCGTCGACGCCTCCCAGGTATTTCATCAAAAATGCCTTTCCCTCCATAACGCCCAGGCCTCCGGCCGGAGTGCAGTCGCCGTCTCCCAGTACCCGCGTCGAGTCGGAAATAACCGCAACGAGGTTACCCCGGTTTGACAGCTCGAAAGACGCGTCATTGTTGTCGCGGATCGTCGTGGATATCTTTGATACGCCGGGCGTATACCAGACGTTAAACCAGTTAAAGCCGTATACCCCGGCTTTGGGTACCGTCATGGTCTTTCCGCTGTAGAATTTATGAGCGCTCAGTGCGAGCTCCTTTAAAAATATTGTTTTGCCCTTGGCTTTCTGCTCTTCAGAGAAATCATCCGGAAAAATCGAGTCCAGATTCGAGAGTGCAAGATCAGGTTTCTTCATGGTATTTTTCCCTCACATTTTTTTTAATACGCGGGCGGCCCGGACGCCCATCTCGGCCAGGTTTTCGACGACCTCTATGCCGGCCTGTTTCCAGGCTGAAATCTTCTCCGCGGCCGTTCCCTTCCCGCCTGATATTATTGCGCCCGCATGCCCCATTCTTTTACCCGGCGGTGCGGTCTGTCCGGCAATAAACCCGATAACCGGCTTGTCCATCTTATTCTTGACAAACTCCGCCGCTTCTTCCTCGGCATTTCCGCCTATCTCTCCTATAATCATTACCAGCTTCGTTTCACGGTCGTTTTGAAACAGCTCCAATGCATCGGTAAAGGTCGTCCCGATTATGGGGTCGCCCCCGATGCCGATGGAGGTTGACTGCCCCAAACCAAGATCGGTCAGCTGGCTTATTACCTCATAGGTCAATGTCCCGCTGCGCGAAACGACGCCGACCCCGCCTTTCTTATGGATGAAGTTCGGCATGAAACCGATCTTCCCGATGCCGGGAGAAGTCAGTCCGGGACAATTAGGGCCGATCAGCCGGGATTTCGATTCTTTTAATAATTTTTTTATTTTCACGAGCTCCAGAACGGGAATCCCCTCGGACATGCATACGATAAGTCCGACTCCCGCATCAATCGCCTCGATGATAGCGTCCGCGGCAAACGAAGCAGGCACAAAGATAGCTGAAGCATTGGCGCCCTGTTTCTGGACCGCCTCAATAACAGAATCATACACCGGAATGCCGTCAACGTCCATTCCTCCCTTTCCCGGAGTCACTCCCGCCACAACCGTGCTGCCGAATTTAACCATCTCTCTGGTATGGAAGCCGCCCTCTCCGCCGGTAATGCCCTGTACGACAATTCTGCTGTGTTCATTCAATAGTATTGCCATGTATCATTTCCTTAGTTCATGTTCCGTGTCAGCGCTACAACTTTCTGGGCGGCTTCAAAAAGTCCCTCGGCCACTTCGAACTTAACATTCGAATTTTTTAAAATCTTTCTGCCTTCCTCGGAATTTGTGCCCTGGAGTCTGACCACCATTGGTATCGTCAACTTGATATTTTTTGCAGCCTCGACGATCCCGGTAGCCACCCTGTCGCATCTCAATATTCCGCCGAATATGTTCACTAAAATCGCTTTAACGTTTTTGTCGGATGTGAAAATTTTGAATCCCTTTTCCACCCGTTCCGGGGTGGCCCCGCCGCCTACGTCCATGAAGTTGGCCGGCTCCCCGCCGGCCAACTTTATAAGATCCATCGTCGCCATGGCCAGACCCGCACCGTTCACCATGCAGCCTATATCGCCGCTCAGTTTAATATAGTTGATGCCGGCCCGGGACGCCTCCACCTCCAGAGGACTTTCCTCATTTATATCTTTTAAGTCTTTGATCTCCGGATGCCGGTACAATGCATCATCGTCAAAATTTATTTTTGCATCAAGGGCGCAGAGCTTGCCGTCCTTCGTTACAACGAGGGGGTTTATCTCAACCAGGGACGCGTCCTTGTCCATGAAAATTCGATAAAGAGTGTCCAGAAACCTGGAGAGCTCGGAGACCATTTTCCCCTCCAAGCCCAGGGCAGCCGCAATCCTTCGTCCGTGAAAGCCCTTAAATCCGCTGAAGGGGTGTATCCCGACTTTGACGATGCTCTCGGGGCTTTTTCGCGCAATCTCCTCGATCTCCATTCCCCCGCTCTTTGAGGCCACGAAGACCGGCTGTTCAAACTCGCTCGCCCTGTCTATGACAATCCCTACATACAGCTCTCTTTCAATGTCAAGGACCTCTTCCACGAGCACCGTCCTGACCGATATCCCGTCGCTGCCGGTTTGAGGCGTTACGAGCTTTTTCCCCATAATCTCTTTCGCCGCTTCTAGGGCTTGTTCGGGAGTGCCGGCGATCTTTATGCCGCCGCCCTTGCCTCTGCCGCCTGCATGAACCTGGGCTTTAACGACCACCCTGCCTCCCTGCTTTTCGGCTATCCCTTTCGCCTCTTCGGGCGTTTTGGCGAGCTCGCCGACCGGGACCGGTATGCCGTACTCTTTAAAAATATATTTCGCCTGATATTCGTGAATTTTCATGTCTCCGTCATCCTTGAATCGCTATCTCTCGAATACCGCGGCAATACCCAGGCCGCCTCCTCCGCAGATGCATTCCAGGCCGTAGCGTGCGCTGCGTCGCTTCATCTCATGGACCAGGGTGACCAGAACCCGGACCCCGGTACAGGCTATCGGATGGCCGAGGGATATTCCGGAGCCGTTCACGTTCACCTTGCCGTAATCCTTGGGGCCTACTTTCATGTCCTTCAAGTCGGCCAGGACCTGGGAGGCGAAGGCCTCCTGTATTTCAATTAAATCCATCTGATTGATGGCTAGGCCCGCGCCCTCCAAAGCCTTGTCCACGGCAACGGGCACGGTCTTATACGTGCGCGTCGGATCGGCTCCGGCCACGCCGAAGGATTTAATGCTGACGAACGGCTCGATCCCCAGCTCCTTCGCCTTGCGGGCCGTCGTGATCACGACCGCCGCCGCTCCGTCGTTCTCCGATGAAGAGTTGCCGGCTGTACACACGCCCCCAAGCACCGGTTTCAGCTTCCGGAGCTTCTCAATGGCGGTATCGGGCCGCGGATTTTCGTCACGGTCAATTATTATAGAATCGCCCTTACTTTGAGGGACGGATACGGGAATAATCTCATCCTTAAATTTGCCCTCCTCCATGGCGCGGCACGCCTTCCGATGGCTTTCAAGCGCCCACTGGTCGCATTCCTCACGGGAGATGTTTTCCTCCTTGGCAGCGTTCTCGGCCCAGGACATCATGGAGGGGAGCAGACCGTAGCGCTTTTCAGGCTGGGACATGACGCGGGCCCGCTGTATCCGGTCGTAAAACCGGAGCCCCCAGATGGAGAGGTCGCCGTGGCCGCGCGGCATGCCTTTAGAGCCGCCCACGCCCCATTTGACGCTCCCCGGCAGGTAAAACTCCGCGTTGCTCATGCTCTCGACCCCGCCCGCAACGATCAGGCCGGCCTCGCCGGAGCGGATAAGGGCGGTCGCCGTCCGGACCGCGTCGATCCCGGTACAGCAGCGCCGGTCGATGGTGAGCCCCGGTATGGTGTCGGGCCATCCGGCATTCAGCAGGGCCATGCGCGCGATGTTGACGTACTCGCCGTTCTGGTACGACTGGCCCATGACGACCTCGTCGACCTGATCGGGCTTGATATTTATCTTCTTTATTGCCGCATCGAGCACGAGCGATGCGAGATCATACGCCTCTACGCTCCGCAGGCCGCCCATATACTGCCCTACCGGAGTCCTTACCGCGCTTACGATAACGATTGCGTCATCGGGATATTTCATTTATTTCTCCTTACAATACATATTCGCATTTTGCAGCTATTCATTGCGCACCAGAATTGATATCCCCTGTCCCCCGCCCATGCACATGGTGGCAAGACCCAGCTCCTTACCGGAACGTTTCAGTTCATAAATAAGCTTTGTCAGGATAATCGCGCCGGTCGCGCTTATCGGATGGCCCAACGCGATGGCGCCGCCGTTCGGGTTCACCGTGGAGGGATCGAGCTTGAGCTCACGAATGCAGGCCAGAGACTGTGAGGCAAAGGCTTCATTCAGCTCAACAACATCTATTTTATTAATGTCGATGCCGGTCTGTGAAACAAGCTTTCTCGTTGAAAAGATCGGGCCGATCCCCATAAGGGAAGGCTCCACTCCCACAGACGCGTATCCGACGATGGAAACCAGCGGTTTGAGGCCGAGCGACCTGGCTTTTTCCCGCGACGCGATCACGACGGCCCCGGAGCCGTCGTTCATGCTGCTCGAATTTCCCGGCGTGACCGATCCTCCCTCTTTGAATACGGGCTTGAGAGCTGCAAGACCCTCGATGGTCGTATCAGATCGCGGCTGCTCGTCCTTGCTGAAAAAAACCGGATTCCCTTTTTTTTGCGGGATCGGCACCGGCACTACCTGTTCATCGAAGATCCCCTTCTTCAAAGACTCCGCCGCCCGCCGCTGGCTTTCCAGGGCATATGCATCCTGGTCTTTCCGTGAGATTTTATACCGATCGGCGACATTTTCAGCCGTCTCTCCCATCGTATTTTTGCTGATCGGATCATAAAGCACAAGCTGATCCATAAGCTGTCCATGGCCCAGGCGATATCCCCAGCGCGCCTTGGTAAGCAGATAAGCCGCATTGGACATATGCTCTGTGCCGCCGGCGACAAGTATGTCGGCATCCCCGGCCTTGATCGCCTGGGCGGCAAGGCTCACGGCTTTTAAGGCGCCGCCGCAGGCCTTGGCGATGGTGTATTGAGGCACCTCAACCGGTATCCCCGCATTGATAGCCGCCGGCCTGGCCATGTTGGCCGGAAGAACGCCGGTTCTATACTGCTGGGAAAATACAACCTCATCGACCTGATCAGGCGCCACACCGGCTCTTTTCATGGCCTCTTTTATGACAAGGGAAGAGATATCCCAGTCTGTTACATCTTTCAGCGTGCCGCCGAACCTGCCGATAGGCGTCCGCGCCGCACTTACTATTACTGCTTCCTTCATTTTACTACTATGCTCCTTTTGATATTTACTCGAGTTTGGCGAATTTTGTTAATACCACTTACTCCCTCCCCCTCGATGGGGGAGGGTTGGGGTGGGGGCGATGAATTTATGCCGCATAGGTGACTTTTATATTCCAAAAACATCTATTTCACCCTCCCCTAACCCCTCCCATCAAGGGAGGGGGATTACTTTAATTAAAAATCCTCCAACTCAAATAATTCAATCTTTCAATAGCTCTCTCGCAATTACCACTCTCTGGATCTCGGACGTGCCTTCGTAAATCCTGGTGAGCCGCAGATCCCGGTAAAAACGCTCGGCAGGGCAGTCCTTCGTGTATCCCATGCCGCCGAATATCTGCACAGCCATGTCCGCCACCCTGCCCGCCATCTCGGTGCAGAAGAGCTTCGTCATCGAGGCTTCCATGATCACCGAGGTGCCCCGCTGGTCACGGAGACACGCCGCGTGGTAGAGCATCTGCCGGGCTGCGTAAATCTGTGTGGCCATGTCCGCAAGCATGAACTGGATAGCCTGGAGCTTCGCAAGGGGAGCGCCGAACTGAACCCTCGTTTTCGCGTGCTCAATGGATATATCGAGGAGCTTCTGCGCGGCCCCGACCGCCGACGCGGCAATGGTCATGCGCCCCTTGTCCAGCACCTGCATGGCGATCCTGAATCCCTGGCCGATCATGGCGTCCCCGCCGATCACGTTCGCCTTGGGCACCGTGCAGTCGTCGAATATAAGCTCATTGGTGTGATTTCCCCGGAGTCCCATCTTCTTTTCAGGTTTACCCACCGAGAAGCCCGGGGTTCCCTTCTCGACAAGAAACGCGGTTATTCCTCCCTTGGCGCGCTTCTGCCGGTCGGTGAGGGCGAAGACCGTTGCCACCTGCGCGCAGTCGGCGTTGGTGATGAATATCTTCGTTCCATTTAAAATCCAGTGGTCGCCCTTGAGCACTGCCGTTGTCTGTATGTTGGCCGCGTCGGAGCCTGCTTCCGGCTCGGTAAGGCCGAAGCATGCAGTCCACTCTCCGGAGGCGATTTTGGGAAGATAGCGCTTTTTCTGCTCTTCCGTGCCGCTTAATATGAGTCCCTGCGACCCGAGGCCGTTATTCGTTGAAATGCGGCTGCGGAAGCAGCCGTTGGTCTTGGCTATCTCTTCCTGCACCATGACCTCGCCGAGCATGCTCAAGCCCAATCCGCCGTATTCTTCAGGGATTGAAAGCCCGAACAGTCCGAGCCCGCGCATTTTTTCCACTATCTCTTCCGGAATGTGATCTTCTTCTTCTACCTGCTGGCTGATCGGATCGAGATCCTTCTTGACGAAATTTCGAATCGTCTCAACCATCATCGTTATTTCCTGCGGTACGGAAAAATCCATACTTATTCCTCCATCATGTATTTACTCGCCTCATCAGGTTTACATTTTTCAAAAAATGTCTTTATAAATAATTGCGTCAAACAGTAAAATGGCGGGAAATAAAATCAACTCATTTTTGTACACCGTGTCAGAATGTCTCGTCATTATCAGCGCTTAGACTCAGATCCCCCAAGATACAAACGCCGGGGATCAAAACAGCGAAGGAACTTGATTTCTTCAGGCGCAGGAGAAGGAACTATCTGCAAGGGATAACGGATTTTCAGCGGCCAGCCGCATTGATCCTGTATGATCCGCACCATCTGTTCCTCCGATTTTATCAAGGGATCTCGAAAATATCCGGTGAGCTCCAATTCCTGACGGCCCAATGGCTTTTCAAAAATTCCATATTGGGAGACCGCGGTCGACACCTTGAATCCGGGAGAGGTGATATACGGAACATCCGCCACGAAGCGGCTTTTGCTTTGCTCCAGGGTAACCATGGTCTCACACGCTCCTGAGGCAACGTCGTTTGCTCCGCCGGATCCTACCAGATAGGAGCCGTCTTCCGAAACCTTGGTGGTATTTACATTTCCGAAACGATCGACCTGTCCGGCTCCGATCACTCCGATGCCGGACGTTCCGGATCCGGACATAAAGATACCCAGGGTGGTGAAAATGTCGTTGATCATCAGGCATGAGGGAAGATTTCTCAGGTTGAAAAGAAAGGGGTCTGCCGGCAGGGGGGAATATCCGTAGAAACCGATTTCCGCTGCCAATTCCAGGGGAATCCCGGCCTTCCGTAATTCGTAGTAAGCCATCCATGATGCCAAATTGGAGACCCCGATCCCGCACAGGATGAGCCGGTATTTTTTCTCTTTGATGATCTCCTGCAGCTTGCGTGAAGCCCCGAAGACCAGCTTCTCCGCGGGGGTGATTTCCTCAGGGTACGGCAGCTGGTCCGCGGAATCGGCCAGCTCAGATGTCCAGGAGTCCTTATGGATACGCCCCATGAGAAACCATATCCGCTTTTGACCGAGGCGGGTTAAAAAGTCCTCATGAAGGCGGCAACCCAGTACCCATTTTTCAATCCAGGCCTGATACTGGTCAGGACTCCGGCTGGCCCGCCGCGCTTCCAGAATAAATTCCTCGTCCTCGCCATAACCGTTAAAATCGGGAATTCCCAAAGCATGGAGCCCCACCGGATGCGCCCCAAGGGGGACCGGGCATACGGCGCGGACTGCATACCCGGGAATCTGGGCCATGTATGAATAGCGGCGGATAAAATCCGCATCCACGACCTTCTCTACGGTAACGATCACGCCCTCTTTCGCCGCAAGGGCGCCGTAATGATTTGTTGAGTACGGCGCGGCCAGTATTGTATTCCCCTCCGCATCCGCAGCCCAGCCGTGAGCCAGGCTGATGTCCGGATTGAGGGCTTTTACAAGACCCGCCGATTCTCCCTCTGCAAAGGGGTTGGGAGCCTTGCAAAAATTTTCCCGGTTTTCGGATTCCATGGAGCTGCCGACGATCGATTTAGTGGGGAAAAAGGGAAGCCCCATGGCGCCTGCCATGAGTCTCAGGGTCAAAGAAAGATGAGTCCAGCTTTCCGGCGTCACATAGCCTTCGCGAAAAGCCCGGGTCAAGACCGGGTTGGGGACCGGGAACGGATACGCATCGCCGCAGAATGAGGAAATGATTCTGCGGCACAACCTGCCGTGGGCAAAAACCGCGTAGCTGTAGGCTCCGCCGCCGGTGCCGATTAAGGTGAATCCCGGATCTTTCCCCCAAAATTGACGCGCGATCTCATAATAAGCCGCCGTCGGGAAGGGCATTCCATTCCCCGCGTGAATGCTTATTCCGGGCTTCACGTATCTGCGGACCGCCTCCGAAAGATCCATTACTTTATTTTCAGTCCGGACTTCCGGGCTTGCCAATCTCTTCTGCAAAAATTGTAGCAGATCTGGATCCACTTTAGCTCCTTGAGTGCTGATGTATAAAAAGATGCTCCCGCAGAGACGACCTCACCCCCCGGCCCCCTCTCCCATTAAGAAATGAATAAAGGAGAGGGGGAGTCTAAGGATGAAGCTTAATGCTTCGGAAACCCTCTCCCCCTTGAAGGCGGGGATGCGCATCCCCGCCTTCAAGGAGGAGAGGGTGCGCGGAGCGCGGGTGAGGTCAGAGTATGAAATGTACTGAATAGTTACGTCAAGAAAATTATCACTATCGATCTTTACATCGAAATCGATCCCTTGCGAAAATCCGTTTTTCCGATCAGGGCGTTTAGGAGCACCGGCGTGCCCTTCCGCGACAGATCGAGCGCCTGCCGTATCGTGGCGTCGATCTGATCCTCGCCGGCTATCAAAAATCCCCGGGCGCCAAAGCTATCGGCTATGCCGTGATAATTCGCGTAGCGCAACACCGTGGCCACGTCATCCTTAAGGTACACGACCTGATCGCGGCCGATCTGCGTCCATCCCGCGTCATTACCGATAACGGCGATCACCGGCAGCTTGTGCCGTACGAAGGTATCGAATTCAATGATGCTGTAGCCTGCTGCGCCGTCACCCCAGAGGAGCCAAACGTCAGCCTCAGGCCTGCAGAGTTTGGCTCCCAGCGCAAAACCGGCGCCCACGCCCAGGGTACCGAATACGCCCGGATCGAGCCATGACAGGGGGCTTCGGGGCCGCACGATATACGATGCAGTGGAGATAAAATCGCCGCCGTCGGCAACAATGACGCCCGCATCGCTTACCGCGCCGTCAATCTTTTCCAGCAACAACAGGGGATTCACATATTCGGTTTTTTGTCCCGCGAGGATTTTGATCTCTTCCTCCCGCTCCTGTTCGCGGCCCTGCAACACCCTCATCCAATCATCACGGGAGCCGCTCCTTTTGATTAACGACGAGCAGGCTGTAAGAAACTCGGCAGGATCGGCGTGAACGGCGAGATCAGGCTTATGATTTAATGTCAAATCATGCCTGCTCCGGTTTATTGCGATCGTGGCCGCTTCCTTATTGATGGAAAGGCCGTAATCAAGACGGAAATCGCAGGGCATTCCCGCCAGAATAACGCAATCCGCTTCCGCCAGGGCCGCATTCCGCTTATGATGCAATTGAAGTGGATCATGCCCTTCCAGCAGTCCCCGCGCCATTCCGGTCAGGTACACCGGGATATTCATCATGCGGATCGATTCTGCAAGCTGGGATGCCCTCCCCGGGTTAAGAGCTGCCTGGCTCCCGACAATGAGCAGCGACCGCGCGGATTTATCAATTAATTGGAGTGCTTTGACCACCGTGCGCCTCCTCATATCCGGCTTCACTGAAGCTATAGTATCATGAGCCATGGAATCGAGATCGCAGGCGTACATTCTGTCCAGATGCCGTTTGAGGTACCAGGATATCACCTTTTTTCGGAACGAGTCCGCCTTCCCCGCCGAACTTTTTGTTTTATACCAGAGGCGGACCAATTCCTCATCATAGAGAAGGTCTATGGGGCATTCGATGAAGACCGGTCCGGGAACGCCCGACTGTGCGAATGCGAAGGCAAATTCGATGACGGGAATGAAATCGCAGTTCCTTTTTATGGTGAATACCGCTTTCACAGCGGAGCGGACGAGCGACACCTGGTCGATATCCTGAAGAGAGCCCCTGCCCTTGAGCACGGTTGCCGCAGCCCCGCCGAAGACAACGAGGGGCGATTGCGCCATGCTTGCGTTCACGAGGGCGGTAACGCTGTTGGCGACGCCGGGACCGGCCGTCACCGCGGCGACCCCGGGAATTCCGGTGAGCCTGCTCACGGCATCGGCGGCGAAAACGGCAGTGGCCTCATGACGCACGTCAATAATCCTGATCCCGGCCTTATTCGATTCGGTAAGTATGGGTGAGATATGACCGCCGCATACCGTGAACAGGTAGCGGACATCGTGCTCTTTCAATATCTGCGCGATGATGGCCCCGCCATTCATAAAAGCCTCCTTCACGAGGATAAAATCGTCTGTGGCTTGTTCCGGTGTTGAATATCTATTTTAATATAGGGAACAATAATTTGCAATTCAATTATGCAGTGGAGATGCTAAAACCTCCCCCCCCTTGACTCAGCAATGAATCAAAATTTTATTGCATTTTATGGTCAGCCGAATTTGTATTGTCTCCAAAAGGAATCCGGCATGGAAGAGAAAATATACACGGGTATATTGACCCAAAAGGATAATTCAACCTTTTTAACCGATTCAAGAGGGAGACGCCATTTCGAGCGTGAAAAGATATGGTCCGGATACGTCGCCCACTGGCTCGGAAAAAAGGTCAATGCCCGGTACGTGCGGCAGAAGGATTATGATACCGGCAGAAACATCGTCATCATGCGGCCGCATACGGAGCCGTCCGCGGTTCCGTTTGTCGAGCTCTACTATAATGAGCGGCTGGTTAAATATAAATTTTCCCTGCTCGGCCATTTGGCGATTAACGTGAACGGCGGAATTTTTAATTTTTCCCACCTTATCAATGAAAATGAGATAATCTCCGAAGAGGAATACTTTTACCGGCCCGCGCTCGGAGAGTTCGCGCCCCATCCGGTAACCGGCAGATTCAATGTGGAAGACAAAACCCGGCCCTATTACGATAAGTTCGGCAGAAACTTCATGCGCACCATTCATGTGCTGAGGATGGAGGGCGTTGATGCCGGCCGCCTCGGCGCCTACTATAAAACAGTGTTGTCCGAGATAGTGGCCGCACCCGATCCGAAGCGGCCGGAAAAATACCGCGATTTCAGCCTTTTTACCCGAAGCTGCGTGACCATCATACGCGACGGGCTTCTCGGCTACGGGTTCAGGGATCTTAAAGGAATCTTTCCGAGGGATTTTTTCATCAACGCAGCGTATAATCTGTTGAAATTAAACGGCAGTGACTCCCTACAGGTGAAGCTCTTCCGCATGCCACAGCTCAAGGTGCCGGAGGCTCTCTACAGCGCCCTCACCGTAATAACGAATCCGATCAACAGGGTACTGGCGGGGAGACTGCCGGATTATTAGAGTTGTTGCATACCAAAATTTTTTAACGGGTTTTAAATGAAAAAAATCAAACTCATCTTATTTATAATTTGCGGAATCATCGGGCTTGCGGTTTCATTAAGCTTTACCCGAACGATGAAGGCGGTCCTTCATGATTACCTGATCGAAAAATATAATAACTCACGGGACGAATTTAACCGGATATATTTTAAAAAAGGTTTCTGGATAAACCCTTATGAAAGATACATGCAGGGATCCGGCCTCCAAAAAAAATTTACCTTCCCAATATATTTTAAGCCTTCCGTACATAATGAAAAGGTCACCCGGATGAGCTTTGATCTGGAAATGTCTCCGGTGAATACCGGATTTCAGTTCAAAAGTATCTGCGATGATTATCTTATTCTTCTTTTTAACAGCACCGGGAAGGACTCATCCGGCTTCAGGATCAGTGCTGTGAATTTCATCCCCAGCGGCTGGATTGTCTTGAGCGAAAACGGCATCAGGCTCATTCAGCCGGTCAACTTCACGTTCCAGAGCAAAAAACAGGAGAGAGTGACGGCATCGATAACGCCGGAATCGATGCAATTAACCATCGGCAACCGAAGTTTCGTCTTGCCGGGGAATTTTAATAAAACCGGCGTCGGGTTTTTATTGGGCACCGCCGACACCGCCATGAAAAATCTGGAAATTCTCTATAACGAAAAAATCTACAAGGATCTGGCACCCTATGACACAACAGTCGACCCTCTGCTCCTGGCGCTCGTCTTTTTAATCCCATTGCTGAACTGGCTCTGCTTTTCATATGTTGTGGCCAGATATTTTGAATTTGGCGCTTTTAAATTTATGCTGAGCGATTTCCCGGTAATCTTTTTATTTCTATTCTTCAAGGTAAATCCGCATAAGACATTTTGTTATGCCACGGCCCTGGTACTGTTCCTGATTTTTTTCATAAGAACAATAATATTCGCAAAATTTCTTTATCATCTGAAAGATATAAACGACATCAGAAAAAAGGGATTCGCGATCCTCTCGGTTTTAACAGTCGCGGTATTTGCGGGGATCTACCTGCTCGCCCTCTTCAATGCGGACAAATTGCAGCCGGGCGAAACATTCATCGAAAAAAAAGAGATTTCCCTCCCCATTTTAGGCATCCTGTTTTTGTCGACAACCTCCCTGTTTATATATTATGAAAGATTCAGCCAGCTTATCCGCCTTGCGGCAATCTCGATAACCATACTGTTCTTTACCGCAATGCCCAAATATTTTCGCACCGATTCCTACTTTTCAACGGCGGATAAACTATTTAAACCCAATGCCATGTACTATCATTATAACGGCAAGGCCAAGACAAAGCCGATGAGCATAATAAGACCCGGGTACCGGAGAATATTTTTCGCGGGAGGATCCGCCACCTATGGATTCCCCATGGATATTAATGGAAAGGCATTCCCGGAACAGTTTGAAGAAATCCTAAACAGAACGGGTGCAAAGGTTGATGCATTCAATATCGGCATGCTGGGACATACCATATCCTCATTACGATATTCAATTGAAAAAAATGATCTCCTGAACAAATATCCGATTGATCTGCTGGTTCTTTATCTCGGATATAACGATGCGTCACTATACCCAAAATTATATGGATTTATAGACAAGACGGATTGGCAAAGCATAAACTTTATGAATTCCTCAAGTTTTCCACGGCGTATTTTCAGGATGATTCAGTTTTCGCCTCCAATAAGCTATCTTCTTCTCGCAAAATCAATGTTTATCGAACCACCGACACGTCCACCAAAAGAGGCTCAATTGAAAAGTACCGCCCGGCATACAATAAAACTGCCGCGCGTATCCGTGCAGGAAGAGGGTGAGCATGTGGCATGGTTCAATAGAGAATGTAAAAAAAGAAAAATTTTATTAATTATTGTTCCTGAATTATATAACAGAACGCGCTCGCTGGCCGAGGCTTTATCACAAAATCCCCAGCAAAAGGCGATGGTGGAGGCTGCAAAGGTGCATAAGATCCCGGTAATAGACTGCTACCCGAAATTCAACAGCTTGAATAACATTTACCTGTATGATCCGGTTCATTTGAATTATGAAGGAAATAAAAAGCTGGCCGAGATTCTTGCAGAAAAACTGAAGCCTTATCTAAGTAAAATTTAATTGCGAAGGTACCGCGGCATACCCCGTGTCCTTGAGGCTGACCGACGCTTATCATTAATCAAGCTGGTATATTTTGCGCCAATCCGCTTCTTCCTTGAAATCCTTCTGTTCCTTTTTATCAAATAAAAAATTATCCATAGCCAGATAATCCATTTCGGTGCGCATAAAGCACCGAAAGGCATCCAGCGGCGTACAAACGATCGGCTCTCCTCTCACATTAAAGCTGGTATTGACGATAACCCCGTAGCCGGTCTGTCTTTTAAATTCATTGATCAGCTCCCAAAATCTCTCGTTTGTCTGCCTGTTCACGCTCTGAATCCGGGCTGAATAATCGATATGCGTTACGGCCGGAATATCCGAGCGCAGATGATAGAGCCGGTCAAACATGGCCATGGTTTCATAATCCCTCGGGAGGGGATTCCTCCTGCTCTCTTTAACCGGGGCAACGAGAAGCATGTAGGGAGAAGGCCGGTCAAGATCAAAATATTCCTGAATATTCTCTTCCAATACCGAGGGCGCAAAAGGCCTGAAGCCCTCCCGGTATTTGATCTTTAGATTCAGCTTTTTCTGCATATCAGAGTGCCGTGCGTCTCCCAGGATCGATCTATTCCCCAGGGCCCGCGGGCCGTATTCCATTCTACCCTGAAACCATCCAACAACTTTGCCCTCTGCGATGAGGCCGGCAACGACGGAAACGAGGTCGGCAAAGGCGCTGTAATATTTATAGGGAGCATCGAATTTCAATGCGACCCTTTCAATGTCCCTCCGGCCAAATTGAGGCCCCAGAAATGAGCCGGCCATGGAGTCGGGCCTCTGAATTGTCGTCCTCTCCTCTCCCTTCCAGATATGCCACGCGACAAGCGCGGCCCCCAGGGCGCCGCCGGCATCGCCGGCAGCAGGCTGAATCCAAAGGTCATCGAAAATTCCGGATCGCAGCAGCTTACCGTTGGCTACGCAATTGAGCGCCACGCCGCCGGCCAATACGAGATTTCTTCTGCCGGTTAAGCTCTTTGCGCTCTTTGCAAGCCTGAACACGATCTCCTCAGTGACGCGCTGAGCTGCGAGAGCCAGATTCATATAAGGCTCGGTGATGAGCGTCTCCGGCTCTCTCTTTGTTAAACCGAACAGCCTTTCCCATTTATCCTCATTGCACATCCTCAGTCCGGTCGCGTACTGGAAGTAGTCCATGTTCAAAAGAATCGAGCCGTCCTCTTTTATATCCACTATTTCATCCACTATTTTTCTCTCAAATGCCTTTGTCTCTTCTGAATCAGCAGCGCCGTAAGGGGCTAAACCCATCAACTTATATTCCCCGCTGTTGACCTTGAAGCCGCAATAGTAGGTAAACGCTGAATAAAACAGACCTAGTGAATGAGGAAAATGGAGCTCGCGCAAAATCGAAATGCCGTTCTTCTCGCCGTCGCCTATAGTCGTTGTCGCCCATTCTCCGACGCCGTCGATAGTCAGTATCGCGGCATTCTCAAACGGGGAGGGGTAAAAGGCGCTGGCGGCATGCGAGAGGTGGTGCTCGGGGAATATAAGACCCGGGATACTCCCTCCCAGTTTAGAAAGCTCCTCCCGCAACATGTTCTTCATGAAGAGCTTTTCCTTGATCCAAACCGGGATGGCGGAAAAAAAGCTCATCAGTCCCCGCGGGGCGAAGGCGTGATACGTTTCAAGCAGGCGCTCAAATTTTATATACGGCTTATCATAAAAGGCAATGACCTCCAGGTCCGGGAGAGCCAGGCCGGCTTCCTCAAGAACGTATCGGACCGCATTGACAGGAAACGAAGAATCATGCTTCTTCCGGGTGAACCTCTCCTCCTGGGCCGCCGCGACGATCCTTCCGTCAACCACCATTGCGGCGGCGCTGTCGTGATAATAAGCCGATATACCAAGAATCGCAGATGACATGCAGACCTCAATACCCGTTATCTAAAAAATTGTATATATAAAGGGAGCGATCGCCGAACCGCCGGAGAACACGATTATCAAACCCAACAGCAGCAGAATTATAATGAGGGGCAGCAACCAGAATTTCTTTCTTGTTTTTATGAAACCCCAGATTTCTTGTAAAAATTCCATATTAAATCTCCATTATATTAGACTAGTTGCGACACTAATTTAAATGTCATTGCGAGGAGCGCCAGCGACGAAGCAATCGGAATCAGAATAAAAAAGGCCCTATTACACATTAACAACAGTCTTTTTAATAGCATTAGCTGATTGCTTCGCTACGCTCGCAATGACGGTTAGTTTAGCAACAAGTTTATTAATTATGCACAATACTTAATATGGTTTCTCCACATCTTCCCGTCGGAATGCATGATTTCTGACTTGAAATACCGACGAATCATCCTTTTTCCATTTCTTCAGTAAAAGGGTATCCTTGCCCAACAAGCTTCTCAACAAGCCTACCGGGGTAACAAGAAAAATAAAAATAATGGTCAACAATACCTTGGAAACGAATGTCCCCAATATATGGGCAAAGCCGAACCACAGCCACGCGGCAGGTTTATATAGAACAGGCGACACCATATTGATAATCAGAATGATTATAGCAATGACCTGAAAAATCTTAGCCTTGTCAGGGATAAACTGGGCAAGAATGAAAAAAATTAAAACAAGCGCCATGCCCGTGTCTTTTGCCTGATCTCTTGTTATATTTTTATAACGAAGATCCGTTCCGGTATGAGCTTCCGTGTCTATCATAGACCTGTAATTCGATACCTATAGCGTAATGTCAACTAATTATTCAGGCTTGCCGGAATCGACCTGCCGTGACGCTGCGCGCATCTGCACCCTCACCTCAAACCCGCCCTGTTCATGGTTGCCGGCGCCGAAATCGGCGCCGATAACCGCTGCGCGGTATCTCATGATCCTCAGGCCCAGGCCCGTGTCTTTTTTCTCTTTCGCGGCTCCCGTGCCGTTGTCCCGGATGATCATGGCAAGCCCCGCGTCATCGGCGGTCAGGCGGATCATGATCCTCTCGGCTTTCCCATGCTTGATCGAATTCGTCACCGCCTCCCGTGCGATGTAATAGAGGTGCGTCGCAGTCTGATTGTCGCTGATGAGGAAATTCCCCTCCTGGTATATCTGGCACGATACGTGGTACACCTTTTCGGTGGCCGCGGCCATCTCGTCGAGCGCGGAGCGGAGGCCGTTCTTCTCCATCTCGACCGGGCTCAGCATGCGCGACAGGCTCCGCGTCTGCACGATGGCGTCGCGGATCAGGCTCTCGACATGCTCAATCTCCCGGACCTCATTGCTGAGCTTCTCGGGCATCTTCTCCTTCAGCGCCTCAATGAGAAAGGTCACGGCCGTGAGATTCTGGCCGAGTCCGTCGTGCAGGTCCTGCCCGATCCTCTGCCGCTCGAGCCCCGCAATCTGCATGATGCCGTTCTGGAGATTTCTCATCTCGGTGATGTTGGTATAATTCTCGATGACGCCGATTATTTGCCCCTCGTTCGACAGATAGGGAGAGGCATGCACGATGCAGATGATATCCTCGTCATTGACGCGGCTTTTGATCTCGTACTCGACGTAGCGCTCGCCATTAATGATGCGCTTCATCACCAGCCGGTCCGATTTCGCAAGAGCCGTAGCCCCGTCATCGCCCCCGCCTCCTGGAAAAAGCATCGAATCGAGATTGAACATTTCCCTGCACCGCCTGTTGATGTGGATCGTGTTGAATTCACGATCAATGACGCGCATCCCGACCGGAGTGGAGTTGAATATCTGCTCAAGCTCGGTGAAGGCCCTGATCTTCTCCTCCTCGGCCTTTTTGCGCTGGGTGGTATCCTGCAGGGTTTCAACAGCTCCGATGATATTCCTCTCGGAATCACGGAGCAGCGCGGCCGTGAAAAAGAGCCATTTCCCCAGGTGCGGAAAGAACCGCTCGCTGTCGGCGGCCCCTTCAAGCACCGGGGACTTTTTGTACTCGCCTCCGTATTTCCGCGCCAGATCAGGGTTCTGCGCACTGTACATGATCATATCCGCCAGGGACAAGGTTTCGGTTTTGTAGAAGGGCTCCCACTGCCTCCTGGTTCCGACCATTTTCTCCGAAGAAGAACCGGTAAGAATCTCGCAGGCCCGGTTCCAGTGGGTTATGACATGGTTCTCGTCAATGACGAACGTCGGTATGGGGCTCCCCTCGATGATCTGAGACAGCATCCGCTGCGTCCGCTCCCGGGCCCGCTCCGCATTCTTGCGCTCGGTTATATCGTTCAAAAAACCCTCCGCGCCCACTATCGCGCCGCGGTAGTAGACCGGCTGGATGTTATACGTCTGGAAGGCGATGCTCCCGTCCTTTCGCATCATGCCGGACTCCCCGCGCGCGGTACCGCCCGCCAGAACCCGCGCCATCAGCTCTTTCTGCTCGGCCGCCTCCCGGGGAGGCTGGGCGATACTGAAGTGCCTGCCGACGACATCGTTGCGCGCGAAGCCGAGAATCCGCTCCCATTCTGCATTGACGTACTGGAACAGGCCGTCCCGGTCGACGCGGTAGTATCCGAACGGGGCGTTCTCCACGATGTTCCGAAACCGCTCTTCGCTCTCCTTAAGCTCGCCGAGCGCGGCCTCGTGGTCGCCGCGCAGCTCGATTCCGCTTAAGGCAAATTCGATGTCGGCAGCGATCTCCCTGAAGAGCACCTGTTCCTCGCTGTCGTACAGAAGGTCTTCAGGCATGGATACACTCAATATCCCCCGAAGCTTGCCGCCGTAGCTGATGCTGACGGTCATCCTGCTTGAACCGGCGCTCTGACTCGAAAGGGGACAGCCGGCGCATTCTATCCGCGGATCTCTCGTTAAAATAATCCCCCGCGTGTTGGTCGCGCGCGTGACGCATAGGGGCATGGTTCCATGCATCAGCATGTCAGCCATGGGCTGAAAATTTCCGCCCAGGCCCGCCTCAGCCGCCGATGTCAATCGCCCGGAATCGTCGAATAGGGCGATCCAGGCGAAAAAATAGCTCCGGTTCTTCACCAGATTCACGCATATCCCCTTGAGCAGCCTGTCCCGCTCCTTCTCCTTGGTGATCAGATGGTTGATGTCCCTGATGGCGCCGAGAACCAGGTTCAGGTGATGCAGCCGTTCTCTGATCCGGCCCGCACGCTCGCTCAAATACGAGACGACCGCGGCAATCGCAAAAAACATGAGGACCCTGATGTAGTCATCCGCCGTGCTGAAATACTCATGTAAAAATATATTGCTCAATACCAGCGAAAGAGACAAGGCCAGGGCAATCAGGATCCCCCTCCTTCCCCACCAGATCGAAGCCAGGATGATCGGAATGTAGAAAAAGTGGGTGAACACCGCTGCGCTGTGAAGAATAAAATGGAAGTACACTACAAAAAAGAATGATATCAATATAAGTAATGATATCACGATAATTTTGTATCTTTCTGAAACCGATTTGATCACGGAGGCACCTCTCAGATAATTGATTCTGGGTTAATCATAATCTTTCATGATCCAATACGTCAAGATTTCAGCCGCATTTTTTATTATTTCTTGACATATTTTCATATTCAACATAGTGCGATAAAAATGCCTATGGGCATAGGCTGCCTTTGAGAAGGGAACCTCAAATTAGGATGTTCCCTTTGGCCGCAATGCAATATACAACCTTGTAACTATTCAGTGCATTTAATCAACCTATACAATGGGAATAGATATGAATAAAATTCAAGAAAAAGAATTCTTATCACCTCAGGTCTTCCGCATAAGGGTGGAATCCCCGGCGATAGCACGAAAGAGAAAGGCCGGTCAGTTCATCATCCTCCGCACCTGCGATGACGGCGAGCGGATTCCGCTCACCATAGCGGATGCGGATCCGCACCATGGATGGATCGAGCTTGTGGTGCAGATCGTGGGTAAAACGACCAAAGCCCTGTCAGAGCTCGCTGTCGGCGATATGGTATGCGACCTGGCGGGACCATTGGGCAGGCCCACGCATATAGAACTATTCGGCACCGTGGTAACGGTCGGCGGAGGCATAGGAATCGCTCCCGCACACCCGATCGCGCAGGCGATGAAAGCCGCAGGCAATACCGTGATCTCCATCCTGGGAGGCAGGTCGAAGGAGCTCATCATCATGGAAAAGAAGATGCGCGCTGCAAGCGACGAGGTTATCATCACCACGGACGACGGCTCCTACGGAATGAAAGGCTTCGTGACCGACGCCGTGCAGAAGCTGATCGACGAAGGAAAGCGGATCGACCAGACGATAGCCATCGGCCCACCGATCATGATGAAGCAGGTAAGCCTGCTCACGAAAAAATACAATATTCCCACACTGGTGAGCCTGAATACGATCATGGTTGACGGTACCGGCATGTGCGGCGGATGCCGGGTCACGGTGGGCGATAAGACCAAGTTCGTATGCGTGGACGGCCCTGAATTCGACGGCCACCTGGTGAATTTCGACGAGATGATGATGCGCCTCGCCATGTACAAAGACCGGGAAAAAGAATCAATCGATCACGCGTGCAAGATCAGAGCTTAGTACCTTGATCATGAAAGTCTTGCTGCCAAAAACCTTTTTAGTTTCGGCTTTGCCGGGTTAGGATATATGACCACGAATTTATTTCGCCCAGAGATACAAAGACACAGATGCTTCTCCGTACCTCTGCGGTATGATTAAATAGGCGATTAGTTACCAATATGGAAAAGAAAGAGCTTACCAACAAGGAGCGGCTGGCGATCCCGCCGCAAAAGATGCCGGAGCAGGACCCGGCCAAGCGGATTCGCAATGTGAACGAGGTACCCCTGGGATTCACCGAGGAGCAGGCCGTGGCTGAGGCAAACCGCTGCCTGCAGTGCAAAAACGCACCCTGCGTCAAGGGCTGCCCGGTTGCGATAAATATTCCCGCGTTCATCAAGCTTATCTGCGAGAAGAGATATCGGGAGTCGATAAACGTGATCAAGGAGACAAGCATCCTTCCCGCAGTCTGCGGCAGGGTCTGCCCGCAGGAGGAGCAGTGTCAAGCCCCCTGCACCGTGGGCAAAAGCCTTAAGTCGGTCGACCTGGCAGTGCAGATCGGAAAGCTCGAGCGCTTCGCCGCGGACTGGGAAATGGCCCAGCCTGCCTCCGAAAGCCCGGCAATCAAGCCGCATACCGGCAAGAGGATAGCGGTCATAGGATCAGGCCCGGCAGGCGTCACCGTTGCCGCGGACTGCAGGCGCGACGGTCATGAGGTTACCGTATTCGAGGCACTGCATAAGGCGGGCGGCGTGCTGGTTTACGGCATACCTGAGTTCCGCCTCCCCAAAAAGATAGTCGGCCGGGAGGTGGATAACCTGATACGGATGGGGGTCGAGGTGCGCACCAATATGGTCATCGGTAAAATAGCCACCCTCGACGAGCTCATGGAAGAGGGATACGATGCCGTGTTCGTGGGGACCGGGGCCGGCCTGCCCCAGTTCCTCAACATACCCGGGGAAAACCTGAACGTAGTGTATTCAGCCAACGAATACCTCACCAGAGCCAATCTGATGAAGGCCTACTCCTTTCCCGTCACGGACACGCCGATTGCGCGGGCAAAAAATATCGCCGTGTTCGGCGGCGGCAACGTGGCCATGGACTCGGCGCGCACGGCCCTGCGCCTCGGCGCGGACAACGTATACCTCATATACCGGCGCTCCCGCGTCGAGATGCCCGCACGCAAGGAGGAGGTCCATCACGCGGAAGAGGAAGGCGTGCATCTGATGCTCCTCCAGAACCCGGTGCGAATAACCGGGAATGATAAGGGCTGGGTTACCGGCGTCGAATGCATCCGCATGGAGCTGTGCGAACCTGATGAATCCGGCCGGTGCAGGCCGGAACCGATCCGGGGAAGCGAGTTCACCATACCGGTGGATGCCTGCATCGTGGCTGTCGGCAACGCCTCCAATCCCCTCATCCCCCAAACCACGCCGGACCTTGAGACAAACCGGCACGGCAACATTCTTGCTGATCCGAACACCTTGAAGACGAGCAAGAGAGGAGTGTTCGCCGGAGGCGATATCGTGCTCGGCGCTGCCACGGTCATCCTTGCGATGGGACAGGGGCGCAAGGCCGCGAAAGCGATCAATGATTATCTCGCAACCGGCGCGTGGTAGACGCATCTGTAATCACCGGGATTTTGGAATGCTTCTGGGCTTCTCTCCCGGTCTGCCGTCCCTTATTGCCATGAGCCCATTGTAGCATCCCACATAGGCCGTACCATCGGGCCCAAGGGTGATTGGCGCATAATTATTATTCCAGAGAGCACCCGTGCCGGTAAGAATCTTATAAACTGTTTTTCCGGTCCGATAATCCACTGCCGTGAGGTACCACGCGACTGTCGTATCCAGAGTACCGCTCAACCGGGTATACAGATAGACCAGACCGTTACCGACGGAAAGCTTCGGCACGGTGGTCTGGCTGGCCTCCCTGCTTTCCCAGACCACGCGGCATCCTGAATAATCGGGGTTTATATCAATCCGGGTCACCCCCGGATGACTCCGTGGATTCGGGTCAGTAGGAAGGCCGCTTGAATACCGGTAATTATTTTCTATAATAAGGGAACGGCCATAGGCAATAATGCTGTTTTCACTCACGCTCCTCCCTTTATCAAAAAGAGGTTGTCGGCAAACCAGCCGGCGGCCCTTAACATGCGGAAGGCGCTTGTAAACAAGAAGATTCACCCGGTCATCAGCATTATCGGTGATAGCCACGAGGTTTTTGTCAACCAGGGTCGGGGTCGTCCCTGAACCCTGGTTGATGGCGCCAGGCTTTACGCCTGAGCCCCTGTCATACTCTTCGCGCCATGTGTACTCTGGCTTCTTATTCTCCGTATCCGCTTCAAATCGGTAAAGAGCATGGTCTGATACAACATACACTCCGTCTTCAGCTATGGCCAGGGAATTCTGGATCTCTTCGCCTTTCAGCCAAAGGGTATGGACCGATCGCCGGCCCGGTCCTACATAACCCACTATTCCATTACGGGTGACAAACCATATTCTTCCCTGCCAATCCGGTATGGCATCAATGACAGCGGCATCCTCTGGAAGGAAGGGATTGAGGTCATAAGAATCCGCAATGCTCCAAACCGGTTTGTTATCCGATTCCGTCAAACTGAATATTTTGATTATCCGATCAGCTGAAGCTATAATGGGCCGGTCATCCTTATCAAGGTGAAAATACGCACCTCCGGAAGTATCATTCATGATCACGCGCATATCAAAGGTTGTCCAGAACTTCAACATGGAGGCTCTCTGAGGCAGATTAAAAGACGCCAATACGGACAGATTATCCGGATCTAAAAGCAGGAGTTGAAAATTAAAGAGGTTCCCGCTTACGCAGATCAACCGTCCCTTTTTATCAAATGCAACGGTGGCAACCTCTCCTCCCCACCATGCCAGGGAAGCTGATGTCACTTGAGGATTATTCCCTAAAGGCCCGTGCCCAGGGTAGGTGTCAGAGCAATAAGAATCAGCATGCATTCCATTCCTCGCCTGCGGAGCAAGAAAGGGATGTTGTGGTATGTATTGCCTCATCAAAGGATTAGAATTGGCCTGTTTTCCAATAAAAAGGGGCACTGTCTCTATGCCCGGGCCCATGGGTATGTCTGCGCCATTACCGGGCGCACATCCGGAAAATAGACCCGCAAGGGAAAAAAAGACAATGATCATCAAAACTATTGAACTCATTGTAGAAATTCCTAACCCGGTATAGCAGAAACCAAAAAGGTTGGAATCACATTAAAAACCGAAATGGGTAAAATCAATAAATTTTATAAACAAATCCAGAATTAATTCCTAAACTCATTTTATAATAAAAATAATTATATACTTCCCCCGCCCCCTTCGGCGGCGGGGGAAGTATATAAAAATATATTTTTGTATAATAAAAAATTTTAAAAAATTAATAGTGCAACAAATCGTTAAATTACTCTGGGTCAATTAAGACTTGGTGAACATGAAAGAAAAAGTGGCTGGATGGGAAATATCTTGACATGCTTCAAAATTTCAATTTTACCGGGGTTTAACTGGATTAAAGGGGGTCAGAGTAAGCTACTACTACGGGGGTCAGAGTAATATTTTAGTTTAGCTACGAGGGATGATTATGTCATTATCAGATGAAGTAAAAAATCATGATGCCACTTCCTTGGCACACCTGGTGCGCACAAAGGAAGTGAAGCCTCTGGAACTGGTTGAAGCGGCGATTGAGCGGATTGAAAAGCTCAATCCGACCCTGAATGCAGTTGTTACAACCATGTATGACCAAGCGCGTGATGTGGCGGGTTCCAAGATCCCGGAGGGCCCCTTCTCCGGCGTTCCTTTTCTGTTGAAAGACATGATCGCCTCCTACGCCGGCGTCCGCCTGTCGTTCGGCTCAAGGCTGCTCAAGAATTACGTGCCTGACTATGACAGCGAGCTTGTCCGGAGATACAAGAAGGCAGGGCTTATTATCATAGGAAAAACCAATACGCCGGAATTCGGTATACTTCCGACAACGGAACCAGAGCTATTTGGCCCAACGAAAAATCCATGGAGTACCAACTGCTCGACCGGAGGGTCGAGCGGAGGCTCGGCTGCGGCGGTTGCCGCCGGTATTGTCCCTATGGCGCATGGGAACGACGGCGGAGGATCCATTCGGATTCCAGCATCAATCTGCGGCGTGTTCGGATTGAAACCCACGAGGGCGCGGAACACCCTGGCGCCCGACCTGGGCGATATTATGGGCGGTCTGGTGTCAGAGCACGCGCTCACGCGCACCGTCCGTGACAGCGCCGCTCTCCTGGATGCGACCGCTGGGTGCGTCCTGGGCGATCCGTACTGGGCTCCACCAATAGTGCGTCCCTTCCGTGAGGAGGCAGGCATTGACCCGGGAAGGCTCCGCATCGCATTTACAACAGATACGATGACCGGAGTTCCCGTGCATGACGATTGCGTGAATGCGGTCAAGGATGCTGCGTTATTATGCCAAAAACTCGGCCATGTGCTTGAGGAGGCTGCCCCGGTAGTTGACGGCATTGCTCTGGCCCGCGCCTTTGTAGTGAAGTGGGCTGCGGGCGTCGCTGCCATTATAAAAGCTCTCGGTGCCAGGCAGGATCAAGTGGAACCGCTTACATGGGGGATGTACGAGCTTGGGCGATCGAATGATGCAGCTGATTACCTCAATGCTGAACAGACATTACAACATGCTGCCCGTGATATTGCCGCATTCTTCTTGAAATATGATATATTGTTAACCCCAACGCTGGCGCAGCCGCCCGTGCAGCTAGGCTCATTTGATTCCACTCCAGACAATCCGCTGAACGGCTTCAGGCTGGCCGGCGAAATCGCCGCCTTCACTCCCCTCTACAATGCGACCGGCCAGCCGGCAATGTCCGTGCCGCTTTACTGGAATGCCGGCGGCCTGCCGATCGGGACCCACTTTATCGGACGCTTCGGAGATGAGGCCACGCTTTTCAGGCTCGCTTCGCAACTTGAGGAGACCAGGCCATGGAAAAACAGGCGCCCGCCAGTGTCCGTATAGACTCTCTTGTGTCAGTGTCAGAGCAAGTTTTCCAGTTCCAGTGAATGGAACTGCTAATGCCCGGAGCAGAAGAACCATATAAGCAATTAAAGATGATGAGGATAAGGTATGAAAAAATTGGATAGAAAGAGCATATTAATTAATAACCATAGATCATTTTGTATTTTCATATACGGGAATGTATAAAAACTATCTTTAAATTGCACTGTACTAAAATGAATTAGGCATAAACATATTGTGAAAATATTCGTTTTCGATACTGTTCTTCGTATTCCAACAATTTTTTAACGCGCTCATTAGACTTCGAACCAAGTTTAATAAAAAAATCATGGAGGGTTATCTTTACTGGCGATTTATAATTTTTATCCAAATAACAATTGATACTACTGTAGGGATAATCACGGGGATCTTGCACATAATGACTTCGAACCGGATTATATCCAATATACCATAAAATATAAAAAAAGACTGATTCAGGATCATCAGAGAATTCTATAATAGTATCCCCGAAGCGTTCATTCCAAAAAGGACCTGTTCGATTCATCAATCGGTTATACCTCCGAGAGAATTGAGCCTTAATAAACTGCATAATACGTGAAATAGTTTCTCCGTCTTTGAGAGTTTTAATATAAAAATGAAAATGATTGTCCATAATAGTATAACCACTGAGTTCGAAGTGATATTTTTTCAATGCCCTATTTAAAACAAAGATCATTAGTTCCTTTATTTTTTCAGATCTCATAAGTGGTTTTTTTTCAATACATCGGGAGTGGGTATGGTAGGTAACATTTTCAAGACAAATTCTATGTTTTCGTGACATAACTATGCTCCAAGAAGGTTAATTTATCTTTATATACGAATAAGATGAGAAATAATTGGGAAAAAGTTGGGGGGTCAGAGTAAAAAATTGTAGAAATTGTTGTATTAGAACTTGACCCTCTTAAAAAATTAAAGACATGGTGTCAGAGTAATCACTTTAGAAAAAAGGCACCAAAGTCGAGAATATTTAAAATATATGCAGCTTAAAATTGGGATAACCGTATGAAAGCAATCATAACCGTAGTGGGCAAAGACAAGGTCGGCATCATCGCAGCGGTTAGCACCAAGCTCGCCGAAACCAATGTTAATATACTCGATATCAGCCAGACGATCATGCAGGAGAATTTTACCATGATGATGACCGTTGACCTGTCTAAAGGCAGGGTCTCCCTCAAAGAACTGAAAGTACAACTCAGCGAGATCGGCAACCGGATGGGACTTGTCATTAATATCTACAACGAAGAGCTCTTCAACACCATGCACCGGGTATAGTACATGAATGAGCATGAAGTCATAGAAACCCTCAAAATGATCCAGGAGGAAAAACTCGATATCCGCACCATCACCATGGGAATTTCTCTTCGTGACTGTGCAGATGAGAATACGAAAAAATCATGTGCAAAGATAAACGATAAAATCAGGCGGTTGGGGGGTAGACTCGTCTCTGTAGGGAGAGAGATCGAGGAGACGTATGGCGTTCCCATTATCAACCAGCGTATCGCCGTTACCCCCATCTCCCTGGTCGCGGAAAGTTGCTCTGACACCTGCGATTATTTTCCCTTTGCCGCGGCGCTTGAGCAGGCAGCACTCGAGGCAGGCGTGGATTTCATCGGCGGCTTTTCAGCAATGGTGCACAAAGGGATGACGCCGGGAGACCGTAAGCTCATAAAGGCGATACCCCGCGCCCTTTCGGAAACCGGGCGAGTCTGCGCATCAGTCAATGTGGCCACGACCAAGGCGGGTATCAACATGGATAGCATCAGGATGATGGGGGAAATCATCCGCGAAACAGCCATCGCCACGAAAGATCGGGGAAGCGTCGGCTGCGCCAAACTGGTGGTATTCGCCAACGCACCGGAGGACAACCCCTTTATGGCAGGTGCCTTTCACGGAATCGGCGAAGCTGAGTCCGTCATAAACGTGGGGATCAGCGGCCCCGGGGTCATCAAGAGCGCTCTTGAAAAGATAAGGGGAAGCGACCTTGAAACCGTTGCCGAAACCGTCAAGCGGACATCATTCAAAATCACCCGCGTGGGCCAGCTGGTAGCCCGCGAGGCGGCCAGAAGGCTGGGGATACCCTTTGGCATCGTGGATGTGTCCCTGGCGCCCACCCCTTCTGTGGGTGACAGCGTCGCTTATATTATCGAGGAGATGGGACTGGAAAAATGCGGCGCGCCCGGGTCCATTGCTGCGCTTATGCTGCTCAACGACGCCGTCAAAAAAGGCGGCCTCATGGCCTCATCTTTTGTCGGCGGGCTTTCCGGCGCATTTATCCCGGTGAGCGAGGACCTGGGCATGATCGAGGCAGCCCAGCAAGGGGCCCTTACGATAGAAAAGCTCGAGGCGATGACCTCGGTCTGTTCAGTGGGGCTGGACATGATCGCCGTCCCCGGCGATACAGACGCCAGCACCTTAGCTGCCATCATCGCGGATGAGGCGGCAATCGGCGTCTCAAATAACAAGACCACCGCGGTTCGGATAATCCCGGTCGTGGGCATGAAGGAGGGGGATTTCGTCGAGTTCGGCGGGCTTCTGGGCAGGGCTCCGGTGATGCGGGTTAACCGGTTCAGCTCCTCTGATTTCATCAAACGGGGAGGCAGGATTCCCGCGCCGCTCCAGAGCTACCGGAACTGATATTATCTTGACAAATAAGTCATGCATTTCTTTTATAGATAATCCATGACGTGATCTCATGTTAAAATGAAAATTTTATTGAGCACGGTATCCAGCCCGCTTACTGCGATTCTTCTCTTCTTGCTTACGCATTGCGCTGCTCCTTCGCAGCGGCCGGCATCTGACGTCAAATTCATAGTTATCGGCAATACAAGCCCGGCGTCGCCCTTCGTCGGATATGCGGAAAGGCTCCCCGCTGTATTGAGAGACATAAACCATGAACATCCGGTGCTGGTAATTCACACGGGAAACATCATCCATGGAGGTCACGAATGGATGGGAATAACCAGAAAGGATGTCACGCGCCAGTTCCGGAACCTGATCAAGCAAAAAAAAATTTTTACTTCGGCCATCCATATCCTGGCCGGGGCCGGAGATCAATTTAACGGCTCCCTGGAACTTTTTGAACAGTACACCGGAGAAAAGCTATTTTATTCATTTAATTACGGCGACTCTCATTTCGTTCTACTTCACATAATAGATGAGGGCCGGAAGATGTCGCCGGAGCAGACACGATGGCTTCGAGAAGACCTTGAGATCCACAAAAATTCCTCCGCGATTTTCATATTTTCCCATCATCCGGTCATATCCTATCCCCAAAACGGAACCCGGTATTCGGGCGGCGAAGAGCTCCATAAGCTGTTTATCCGGTATCCGGTCAAAGCCGTCATTTCCGGCGACGCGAATAACTTTTATGAATATGCAAAAGACAATATCCGGTATATAATGGCCGGCTGCTACGGCTTCAACAACCGTGATTGGCACTGGGGTTTTTATCAGTATTATATCGGGCACTATGATGGAAACAGATTTACTATTAAAGGTGTCAGAGTAAACTTTCCAGCTCACGAACAAGCAAAAATACCGGCGGAAGAATAGTCGGACAAATAAAAAAATTGACACGCCGAGGCTATTCTAATATTCAGTATCTGTATCTGTGCCGCTTTGTCATCACTCCTTTAACAAATTAAGTCCCGCTGGAGGATATCATGGTTGGCAAACTGAGCCTTACCGAATTTCATGACATCATAAAAGAGCTTACCGAGATCGAATCCGAACTGGAAAGAAACATCAACACAACCATGTGGATCAGCGATCCTCATGGAGCAGGCGATCGTTTCACGTCCATCCTGAAGGGAAGATTCGGCCTAATATGGAGAACGGCCCAGGAGGCGCTCTCAAAAAACTTCTCTAATGAAAAGCTCGATTACCTCGACCAGGTCATTCAGAAAGAGCGATATTTCACCACGGAAGAATTTTCCCTGGAGCGCCAGGACGTCATAGCCGCGCTGGTAAAAATTATACGGTACAAGGTGGAGGATATTATTGATTTCGACCTGGTGAGGTCGAGCATCAACAAGGACCTCAAAACCGTGATAGAAAATCTCATCCTCAACTTTCATGTTCCCAACATCATATATGAAAACGAAATCATCGCGGACAGGGTAATAGCGGCCCTTGCGAAAATCGTGAAGCAGGTCATCCTGGGCCAGCTCGTGGTTCTCGGCGACGTGTTCGACCGGGGAGACGAGCCGGATAAGATCTTACGGATCCTGTCCAGCAGGGAAATCCGGCCATACGTGAAATTCGTGTGGGGGAACCACGATATACTCTGGATGGGAGCGGCCGCGGGCAACAAGTCGCTCATCGCCGAGGCGCTTAGGATCAGCGTTCGATACGATAATCTGGCTTTTTTAGAGCGGCTCGGCATCGATCTGGAGAAGCTCAAGGCATTCGCGGAAAAGCTCTATCCGGTCGGAATAACCGGCCTGTTCAAGGCTAAACTGGAAATATCAAAAAAAATGGAAAAGACCCTCGCCATGATCCAGTTCAAGCTTGAGGAAAAGACGATCAAGCAGTTCCCGGAGCTCGGCATGGAGTCGCGCCTCAATCTTGAGAGGCTTGCCGGCATGATGAAACGCGGTGAAGTTGAAGGCCTCACCGACACCCATTTCCCGACATTTGATCCGGAGAACCCGCTTGAGCTGACCGCTGAGGAGACGGATGTCATCGACGACTTGGCGAAGCAGTTCACATCAAGCCTGAAAATCAAAGAGCTGATGAAGTACCTCTTCGAAGTCGGCACGCTGTATCATATCAATAATTATATCCTTAACATCCACGCGCTCATTCCGAGCACCGAGGACGGGAAGTTCGACAAGCTCTTCGGAAAACGGGGAAGGGATCTCCTCGACCATATCGAAAAGATGGTCAAGAACGTGGGCAAGCGCTACCGGGAAGGCGCGACCCAGGACCCCTTTGAGCTTGCAGTCATGTTTTATCTCTGGTGCGGGCCGAAATCCCCCTTCTTCGGCAAACACGCGATGAAGACCTTTGAACGATACTTTTTAAAAGACAAGGCCACCCACAAAGAAAAGACGCTCCACTGGGGCGAGAACTTAAAGAAGAAGGAATTCATGGATCTGATCATGGATGAATTCGGCGCTGAGCGGATCGTGTACGGTCACACGCCGGTGGACGTCATGAAGGGCGAAAAAATAGCCTCCCCGGACGGACGCTCCATAAACATAGACGGGGGCTTCTCAGAGGCCTACCTGGGCAGGGGCCATTCCCTCATTTATACCCCGTACTCTCTGTACGCCATCATCCTCCCCTCCCTGGACGAGATCAGGGAAGCTAAGCACGCGAATCTCAAGTTTGAAGAAATCGCCCGGTTTGACAAGCCCAAAAAAGTAAAAGATGTATACAAGGGGAGCGAGCTTGCGAGGCGCCGGGATGATCTTATGAAAAAGCTCAAAACGTACACAAAAAATCCAGTCTAGGGGCACGGCTTGTTTTAAAAACTGACAGTTCATTTTTTATAAATTTTCAATTTTTATAGTTTTATAGTTGATAATTATCTTTCAAGATTCCAGAGTAGTCGCGTCATAAGCATAGTACCATGGACAAAAAAATTTCAGTCCGAATAAAATTCTTCTCCGGCTTAGATAAGGATCTAAAACTCGAAAATTACAACCCTGCCGAAGGGATCCGGATCGTAATTCCTAAAGGAAAACGGCTGAAATTGGCACTCAAGGCTATGGGATTGAAAACTTTTTCCGATTGCGCCTATTTCAGGAGCGGAGAGAGGATAAGCCCGTGGTCAAAGCTCCGCGATGGAGATGAAGTCACGTGTCTGAAGCCTTCCGGAGGGGGGTAAAATATCTATTTTTGCCTAACCCGACGGAGCCGGGACCCAAAAAAATTTTTTGCCGGAAAAAATAAAATTTTGGCAGTACTAACGCAGCCAGCAGTTGCCATCAAAAAGTGTAAGAAAAGAGGGGATACAGGCATGCTGATGAGCAATCAAAAAAATCTACGAGAGCATAGTCAGGGGGATTATCATGCAGGAAATAAAAGGCACCAATGATCGTATTCTTGAAATTGATCTGAGCGCAAAAAAATTCCGGGTAACGAAAATCGGGAAGAAGGACCGGAACATGTATTTAGGCGGCAAGGGATTGGCGCTCAAACTTCTATACGACCGGATGGAGCCCGGCGTCGACCCCCTGGGCGAAAAGAACATGATCGCCTTTATGATGGGCGTGCTCATGGGAACCGGCGCGCCCTGTTCGGGGCGGTTCGAGGCTGCCACCAAATCACCCCTCACCGGTATCATGAGCACCGCTTCGTGCGGCGGGCCTTTCGGCATGGCCCTTAAGACATCCGGCTGGGACGGCATCATCATCAGCGGCAAAGCAAAGGTCCCCGTTTACCTTTACATCGACTCCAAGGGCGTGCAGCTCAAACCCGCCAAGGCAATCTGGGGTAAGGATACGGGAGCGGCAGAGGCCGTTTTATCGAAAGAGGGCGTGGGCGCGCTCGTCATCGGCCCGGCGGGCGAGAACCTGGTCAGGTTTGCCAACATCCGTTCCGGCCACCGCTTCCTGGGAAGGGGCGGCATGGGCGCTGTCCTTGGCTCAAAGAACATCAAGGGAATTGTGGCCAAAGGCGGAGAAGTAAAGATCGTACCTGCCAAGAAAAAAAAGTTCGACCGCTCCAACAAGAGGTTCTTTAAATATATCAACCAGAACTCCATTACTTCCGGGTCTTACCGCTATTATGGAACAAACGCCAACACGAACCTGTCCAACGCAGCCGGCATCCTGCCGGTGCGCAACTTCACCGGCGGATCCCACGGCGAAGCGCATAAAATCTCCGGCGAAACCATGGCTGAGCGCTTCAAAACCACGTGGGACACGTGTAAGCCCTGCATCATCATGTGCGGCCACAAAGGCATGATAGAAGGAAAAGAGCGTCACATACCGGAATACGAAACCGTCGGTCTTTTGGGCCACAACCTGGAAATCTTCGATCCGGTGGTGATATCCGAATGGAACGACATCTGCGCCGGCATGGGCATGGATACCATATCATCCGGCGGCACCCTGGCCTGGGCAATGGAAGCCACGGAAAAGGGATTGGTCAAAACGAATCTAAAATTCGGATCAACCGATGGCATATCTGAAATGCTCAGAAACATTGCATATCGAAAAGGAATAGGCAAGGACCTGGCTCTCGGCTCAAAAGCTGCATCAAAAAAATACGGCGGCGAAGACTTTGCCATGCACGTGAAAGGCATGGAGCTGCCGGCTTATGACCCGCGGGGCTGTTTCGGCCACGGTCTGTCCTACGCAACCGCCAACAGGGGGGCCTGTCACCTGTCGACAAGCCTTTTCGTCCTTGAAGCATATTTAGGCATGGCCGACCCCTATGCCATGAGATGGAAGCATTACATGGTAAAGTTCATGGAAAATGCTTATGCGGCAATGAACTCCCTTCATATCTGCCAGTTCACCGCCTTTGCCGTTTTTCTTGAGCCGCCGCTGATCAAACTGACTCCTAATTTCATCATCAAAATCCTGAACCAGAATCTGGCGCCCCTTGCACTGAATCTGATGGATGTAAGCCTGTGGCCGGAACTCTGGCATGCGACGGTTGGGAAGACCTATATTCCGTTCGTCAGTATGTTGAAATTCAGGAAAGCGGGCGAGCGGGTCCATGTGCTCGAACGGTATATGAATACCCGCGAGGGAATATCGAAGAAGGACGACACCCTCCCCCTCCGGCTGCTCACCGAAGGGAGAAAATGCGACTCGAAAGAGCGGAGTGTGCCGCTTGAAAAGATGCTCAAAAAATATTACCGGTTGAGGGGCTACGATTCAAACGGTATCCCTAAAAAGCGGACGCTGAAGCGTCTCGGCATTGAGATAAAATGAGTGATCGCCATACTGTCTTTACTACGTCTCCGGCATTACGAAGACGGCATATTTAATACAAGAGAGGAATAATTATGCTGATACCAGATTATTACCAATTCCTGATTCATCCAAAGATAATTTCCGGAAAATGTTCCCTGGAGAACATCCCATCCGAGCTGAATGGTTACGACGCGCAAAAGCCGCTGGTAATCACCGGCAAAAACATCATGGAGCGCGGTCTGGTTAAGAAATTCATCAAGGCGTTTTACGATTCCACGGTTACCCTGGGAGGAATCTTCGATGAGGTCCGCGATTACGCCGGCATATCCCTGGCGCGCGATGCGGCATTTCTTTACAAAGAACGCGGCTGCGACTCGATCATCGCCCTCGGAAACGGTACGGTCGTGGACCTGGCGAAGGCAGTCAACGTCCTGGTATCGGAAAAAATCGATAATCTCTCCGCTTATCATGAGGGAGCCTCGATCAGCCGTCAATTGAAGCCGCTCATCATCGTTCCCGCCTGCCGCTCCAACGGAATGGAGGCGACCAACGTCATGACGATCGACAACAGGCGGATAACAGCGGACTTCCTGTATCCGGACGTGATCGTAATCGATCCCCGGATGACGCCAGGCTGCTGCCCGGAATGCGTCGCCGAGTCGGGGGTCATCGCCCTTACGCACGCGTTCGCGGCCCTTACCGATGAAGCGCACAATCCGATGACCGCCGCCGTAGCGCACCCGGCGCTGAGTTACCTTTCCGAATATCTTCCGAAAGGCGTCACACGGCCGAAAAACAAAGACGCCAGCATAGCACTGGCAAATGCCTCCGTATTGGCCGCCAGCGCCTATTCCAACACACGGCCCGGTATGGCGGACCTGCTCGCGGAGGAGCTATCGATTATTACCGGCATATCCGTAGGAAAATACATGCGGATTCTTCTACCATCATTAATAGCTGATATGCAAAAGAAAAAAATCAAAATCAGTGATGAGTTGTTCCTGTCCTTAGTCGGGATGGAGGCGTACGCGGCGACCCCGGTGCAAGAGCGGCCGCAGAAGGGCCTTGATGCTGCCATGAAGCTTATCAACAGCCTGAAGGGGCTCCTGCCGAAATCGCTGGAGCAACTGAAGATTCAAAAGTATAAACTGGCCGAGGTCGCCAGGGTCGCTGCGGAAAGAAGCGCGGAACGTTTCACCGACGCCGATTGCCGCACGGTTCTTGAGCAGGCATGGGAAGGGAGCGCCGTCTAGATCGATATCATTACGATAAGGAGAAAGCAATGAATATAAACAAATATCCTGAAATACAGCCGGGGAAAAAGCTCATCAAGAGAATCTACGTTGCGGTCTTCATGTGGTTTTTCGCCCGGGCGATACAGGCGGCCGCGAAGGTTGATGAGGAAGTCAAAAAGGAGGTGGAGACAATCCCTGCGAACTTTACCCTGCGCTTAATCGTCAATCCCGAAAAAGCGTTTCCGCTCTTCTTTTACGCGAAAATGCTGCCCCGCTTTATCGTGGACAAGGGCATCCTCCTGTACGGACTGCAGATGATTATGGGAAAAGACAAAAAAGGAAAATTCCGCTACCAGGGATCGGATCCGCGCGGCAAGAAAATCAACCTGAGCATGGCTTTCACGAGTCTGGAGGCCGCCATGATGGTCTTCACGTTCAGAGAATCATTATGCACGGGATATGCCCATAGCCGCTTTGTGGTGGAGGGCGATCTGCCGTTTGCGCAATCGATTATGCGGATTATGGATCTCACGGCGGTCTTTCTGCTGCCGAAAATAGTCGCCAAGCTGGTTGTAAAGCGGTATCCCAAGTGGTCCGAGATGTCCCCGCTGCGGAAATATCTCAATCGGGTTCTTGTCTATTTAAGAATGTTTACCGTTTAAATGTACCGGGAACATCCATAGGAACAATTACATTAATAAGTAAGGGGAACCATTATGTTACTTCCAAGCTTTTATGATTTTTGCTGCCGTGTTAAGACAATATCGGGGAACAAGGCCCTTGAAAAAATACCGGCCCTGCTGGCAGGCATGAACGCCTATCGGCCCCTTATCATTACCGACAAGGGCGTCGCCTCCGCCGGCCTCGTCGACGTGGTGAAAAAAGCCATGGAAAACAAGCTGAAAATCGGCGCCGTGTACGATGACGTGCCGATGGATTCCGACTACAAGATCGTCAACGACGCCGTACGGGTATACCGGCAGAAAGGGTGTGATTCGATAATTGCCATCGGCGGCGGCTCCGTTATCGATACCGCCAAGGGGGTCAATATCGTGGCGTCGCTGGGCGGGGACAATCTCCTCGACTATGAAGGATATGGAGCCGTCAAGAGAAAACTGAAGCCCTTTGTGGTGGTCCCCACCACAGCCGGCACCGGCTCTGAAATGACCCTTGTGGCCGTTATAACCGATCCCGATCGAAAAATAAAAATGAATTTTGTATCGTATTTTCTGTTGCCGGACCTGGCGGTGCTGGATCCGCGCATGACCAGGACCCTGCCCGCATTTCTTACCGCCTCCACGGCAATGGACGCGATGACCCACGCGTGCGAAGCATATTTCTGCATTGAAAAAAACCCGATAAGCGATTCATTCGCTTTCAGGGCGATCACAATGATCAGCGAAAATTTATTGAATGTAGTAAAGAATCCGGGAAATCTGAACGGCAGGCTCGCGCTGGCGAACGCATCGACTATGGCGGGGGCCGCATTCTCGAATTCAATGGTCGGAATGGTGCACAATCTGGGTCACACCGTCGGCGCGTTGTGCCATGTGCCGCACGGGGTGGCTATGAGCATCTTCCTCCCCTATGGCCTTGAGTACAACCTGCACCGCTCCGCCGACATCATCGGAGAGATACTGTTCCCGCTGGCGGGCCCGGAAGTATACGCAAGCACACGGAAAAAACATCGCGCGGAGCGGGTCATTGAGCTGATCCGCAAGTTGAACCAGGACCTGCACGACGCGACCGGCGGCAAGCACCCCCGTTTTCTGAAAGAGATTTACGACCGGAACGGCTCACCGGTTGTGCCGCAATCCATGCTGCCGGTCATTGCGCAAGCCATAATGCTCGACGGCGCCCGCTTGACCAATCCCGAGGAATTATTGCCCGAGGACGCCCGTATGGTGCTCGAACATGCATGGGAAGGCACGCCGCTTGATCGTAAGAAAATCAAGAAAGGCGGAAGAAAGGTGAAATATTAATGCAAAAATTTGAAGGCGGGGTTGCTTAACCCCGCCTTCATTTTATTATTACAGCCTCTGCATCGTCCACAGATAGGCCTGCACCCTTTGTTTTATTTCCAATGCTTTAACCGGATACTTGATGTTGACTTCAGGGTATCTCCTTCCCACCTGCCGCATTTCAAGCACACCGGACTTTTCAAGCTTGGCAAGGGCATTATCATACGTCGGCATGGAAAGCGATTCCGACAGCTTGACATCGCCCAGATTGTAAAGCTTCATTCCGTTCTTGCGCACCTCGTAAACCAGATCGCGGCGGCTCATCTTCCTCCTGATCTGGGTCACGCTGTCGCATACGATCAGGTATGATTCGAGAAAATCCTGTACCGCTTTGGCATAGAGGATGAGCTCATCGCGGCTGGAGGATTGAATATGGATCTTCTCCCCGCTCCGGAAAAGAACCGAGCGGCTTTCGAGATAGCCCAGGTATTTGGCAATTACACCCGCCGTGTCGAGCATCTCCTCTGAATAAATGAATTCTTCGGCGAGCAGCTCCATAAGATCCTTGAATTTATCGGTGAGCTGCTGAACATCCATCTCGTCGCCCTGTGCGAAGTTAAGTAAGACCCCCGAAATGAACGACACGGGCAGAAAAAAATGGGTGATGCTGTTTTTGTAAAAGGCGATTCTCGCCCGTTCGTTTTCGTCGATCGCATACACCCCCTGGAGCGTGATCTCTCCATCCGTACTGCCGATCCCGGCAGTGAGCTCGGTAATGATATCGTCCTGCCGGTACGATTCGATCACATAATCAATGATCTCATCATAGTTGGACGCGGTCTGCATGGTGTCGCTCATGCGCGCGCCGGCAAACATCAGGTACTCGTGCAGCACGGCGAAACGCTTTCTCAATAAGTCCCTGCTGAAACCCTTGGCCGAGGACAGGAGCATGGCGGCGGAGGTAACCGCGAAGGGGGTCGCCATGATGATCTCGCTTATCCTTTGACCGAGGTAGAGGCCGAGGGATTCCGTAAGGTCCTCTTCTTTTTTCAGGCTTTCCGCGTATTCTCTGAAGCTCACCGGCTCGTTAAAGGATAGGTAGACCTTGCCGTAATTCCTTTTCAGGAGCTTGCGGCTCTTGACAAAGGCGGAGGTTGTTTCAGCCTCCTTTTCTTTTCCCTTAAGCTCCATGTGGTATGACGACTCTTCGACTATCCGGTCATAGCTGATCGTTATGGGCACGAAAATCATTTCCCTGTTGTATCCCTCCTCGACCGCATTGATCAGGTATTTCAAGATGCCCAGCTTGAGAGTACCCATCTTTCCGGTTCTGGATCTGGTGCCCTCGATGAAGAATTCAATGGTGTATCCCTCGCCCACGAGCGTCTTGATATACTGCTTGAACACATCCGGATAGAGCTTAAGACCCCGGAACGAGCGGCGCATGAAAAAGGCGCCGCACCGGCGAAAAATCTGTCCCATGGGAAAAAAGGTCAGATTAGAGCCCGCCACGATAAAGGGCGGAAAAATTTTATTCTCGTAAAAGATACAGGATATGATAAGGTAGTCCATGTGGCTCTTGTGGCTCGAGACGAGTATGAGCGGCCCCCGCTGAGCCGCCTCACGGATGCGCTGCACATCATTGATGTCAAAATATATGTCGTCGAATATCTTGCTCAATACATATCTGACGAGGCGATGGAACCATTTAAGCATGGTGATGGAAAAATGCGCCGCTATCTCATTAAAGTATTTGTACGCCTTCTTTCTGAGGAGCTTTTCAGACTGCCGCTCCGATCCCATCAGGAGCCTTATTTCATCCAGGACATTCTTATGCTCGAGCACCTTCTCCATCATCTCCTGGTGGGACTTTATAACCGGTCCCAGCGTGGTCCTCTTCTCATGCGTATATATCTCCAAAAGCTTGTTCCGTATAATGCGGGATATCTGCTTTGGATCATCCGTAGATGACCGCCGGATCTCTTCCTGAAGGTTGATCGGCGTAGAAATCCGCGCGAACGCGGGCGTGACGCTCCGGATCATTGTAAAAAGAGCGGAGAAAAATCCAAGGTTTGTCGTAGCATGAGTGCTGATGAACGTGTTGGTCCGCTCCGGATCCTGGTTCCAGAACAAAATATGGGGGAACAGGTAGATGGGCTCATCAATGAGCTTTTGAGCTTCAATCAGGTACTCGATGGTATCGGACTTGATATCGATGTACTTCCGGATAAAGAGCTTCCGCGACAGAAGAGAAAGCATGACGGCCCGGTTGCCGCGGAGGAGATTAATGATATATTCCTGATCCGGAACGGCCGTAAATTTTTTTCTTTCAAGGTATTTCTGGTAAAAATAGGATATCCGCGAGAAAAAATTTATGATCATCTGTAGAAACGAGGGCGTGAAATCCAAGGCGATATCAGGAACACGATTGCCGTGTCTCCGCAGAAGATTTGCCAGTATGTGCAGCGACGCGCTGGAACTCTGGTACGAAACATAGGCCACCCGTCCCTTCCCCTGGTATTCCCGAAGGGTTTTTATACTCTCGGTGTCAAAATCGATTTTCCTAAAAAAAATTCCCGCCAGCTTCTCCATAAAGGCATTAGCGCCGGTATTCATCAATGAATTGCTGATATACAGTGAAGTAATCAATTGGTTATTATTCATGTTCATGCCGAATTTCCACCTGTCAGTACCGTAAAATAGCCCTGATTCGTTTAATTGCAGCTATACAACAAATCCAGTATTATCCAGAACAATGAAGGAGATGAACTTCAAGATATAGCATCAGCTTTTCATAAGCAAGTATTTTTTCTCGATAGAATGCGTATAATCCGCATTTCCTCATTAGACTTATTTCAAAACTCAATTATTGTTTACAATTTGCCCCCGCTGCCGGAGGCGGCGGGGGCAAATATGAAAAACTATTGCGCGTTAAGAAACAAGTCTATTAATATTATTTTTTTCATAAAAAATTAATTGCAAATATATCAGCAGAATTCATAAAATGTCGGCAGTCATATATTGACATACGACGGGATGTAGCGCAGCCCGGTTAGCGCGCTTCGTTCGGGACGAAGAAGTCGGGAGTTCAAATCTCCCCATCCCGAAGCTATCGTTGATCTGAACCCAATTGCATGCGACGGATGAATATCCGGATTAAGGTATCTCTCATAACCTGATGTCCAACTCACCCCCTGCCCCCTCTCTACTCCGTAAAGAGGGGGGATAGTTACAAGGAGCTTCTTGAATATACCTCTCCCTTCTCTTCCCGAAGAGAAGGGAGCTGGGGGGATGAGTTAAAAATGATATGGTCAGAATTTTGGGACGTGACTAAAAAATTATCATTTCGGTAACGGCAAACACCGAGTATATGCGTATGCAATCTCTCAAAGAAATATCCGACATTTTACAGGGAATTAATGCTTTCATATCGAGCATTGCATTCATATCGCAAACTATAGGATATGACACGATTCTGGTTTTCATCGCCATTATCATCTTTTCCATAGGATTCTCCAGCCTGGGCGTACCCCGGGGGAAGGCTTCATTTCTTGTATCCCTTGCCGCAGTCGACTCCCTGTGGATACTCTGGAAAGCGGGCATCACCGCACGGTTCCCCGACTACCTCCTGCCGATGCTCAAAACAAACCTGATAGTGCTGGCGCCCCTCATCATCGTTGCGATCCTTGCCAGGATGTTTCCGTTTCTCCGGACTGCAATCAAACGGGCGGCATTGTCGCCGTTCCGCAAAACGCCCGCATTTGACAAAAAAAGCCTTGTTGCGCTCTATGAGGAATACCAGGCGCAGAGCGGAGCGCTGAACGCATCTATCCTGTTCGAGATGCTCAGCTCCGGCGCTGAAGAGAAAATAGTCCTGTCTGCAGCTACCGTAAAAACAATTGATACGCTAAAAAGTATCCTCGCCAAGTTTGATGCGGGGAAAAAATAACGAGGGGGTATAGCAATGAGCTCGTTACAGACCGAATTGTTGATAAATAAAACACGGTATCTTTTTACCGTCATGTTCTTACTGGTGGCGCTCGCTTCAAAAGCCGGAGCATCCAGCGTGCAAACGTGGGGCACGATTCTTGCGGTAAGCGTCCTACTGCTCTTGATAGCCATAATTAATCAGATATTCATAGGCTTAAAAAAAATATCCATTCCGCTCATATACATCTCGGTAACCGTGGAGCTTTCGCTGGTATTTATTACGAAATTCGTCATGCACTTCGACGAGCGGGTGGGTTACGGGATGACCATAAAAGAGCCGGCGACCTTCTGTGTCTATTTTCTTTTTATTATTATGTCGGCGCTCCGGTACAACAAAAAACTTAACATATACATGGGCGTTTATTCCATTGCAACATATTCGATCCTTCTGGTGCTGGCGATGACCGTCGGCGGCATGCAGGTGACGTCGGACGTCACGAAATTTTTCGACAAGGATACGATACGGCTTTCCAGTGAAATACCCAAGATCATCTTCCTCGGAGCATTCGTGTTTTTTGTGGTTAAGATGGCGGATTTCACCAACAGCAACATGAAGCGGGTTGAGGATGCGGAGCGGACCGCCAGCTCTAATTTTCAGGAATTAAAAACTATGCTGGCGACCCTTGAGCAGACCGCGAACGAGCTCCTTGCGCAGAGCAACAGGCTTTCCGAATCATCCGGCCAGATAGACGGCGTCCTCAACGATCACGGACTGCTCCTCAACGAGGTCGAGAGCATCTCCCAGGAGTTCACCTCGAGCATTGAGGAGATCCGCAACAAATCAAATTTCCAGTACAAGACCGTGGAAGAAAACTTCGCAATGATAAAGGAGATATCAGACCTCATGGAGAGGATAAACAGCGACAGCTCGTCCCAGCGCGGGAAGGCCGAGAACGCACTCAGTCTCGCCATTACGAACGAGGAAAATATAACCATAACCATCGCCGCGATTACGGACATGAAGGAAAATTCAAAAAAAATCGAAGAGATATCCAGAACCATAAGCGAGATAGCCGATAAAACGAATCTCCTCTCCCTCAACGCCGCCATCGAATCGGCCAGGGCCGGCGAACATGGAAAAGGCTTCGCCGTGGTTGCGGACGAGATATCAAAGCTCGCCACCATGAGCATCGACTCTTCGAAGGAGATCGCAAAAATCATAAAGAATACGGTCAGCAATATAGAAAATTCGTCGACCATGATCGGCACCCTCGCCAAGAACCTGGAGCAGATCGTCTCGTTTGTGAAGGAGAATTCCACATTCATGGCGAGCTTGAACGAAAAGACGATGAACGAATTCAACGAGACCAAGATACTCTATTCCTCCTCCCTTGAGGTCGACCGGGCGGCAAAGCAGGTCATTGATCTATCTGACCGGCAGACGGAGTTCGTTAAGAAGATCGTCGCCTGGCTCAAGAAAATGAACAACATGGGCGGAGTCATTGCAAGCAGCTTAAGAGACCTGCAGTCCCTGTCGATGAGGCTGAAAGAGCGCTCGGGCGAAATGAAAATCATTCTGGAACAAAAATAGCTATATTTAATTGACAAGTGCATCCCCTATGGCGACAGTAGCCGGGGTTCACCGGCTGAAGCCGCGTGGGAAGCATTCGGATTATGAATATGGATAGAAAAGAAACCGAATCTGAAATTACCTTTATTATAACCGAGGAGCTTGTCGCTCACAATGTCACCTTCCTCGTGAATGAATTCACCCGGTTCGCCCGGAACGATTCGAGAGACGCGATCATCGACCTTGCCTTCGTACAAAAGATAAATTCAATGGCGATCGCCGCGCTGATCCGATTCAAGAACATGCTGGCGGAGAGCGGCAGAAGCATGCATCTTGTCAATACCAATGAAACCGTGCTCAGAGTACTGGAGGTTTCCGGCATGGAAAAATTTCTGCTGGAATGACGGAGCGCGGCATGAAGCCCCTTAAGAGAAATGGAAAAATAAAACGTCAGGGACCCCTCCTGCTTATTATCATGGACGGGGTCGGCATCGGCAGAGAGAACGAGGGTAACGCGCTCCATCTGGCAAGGACACCGGTGCTGGACCGGCTCATGGCGCAGTGCCCGTATCTGACGCTCAAGGCGCACGGGACCGCCGTCGGCCTGCCGAGCGACGATGACATGGGGAATTCCGAGGTCGGCCATAACGCGCTCGGCGCGGGCCGTATCTTCGATCAGGGCGCCAAGCTCGTGACAAAGGCAATAGAAACCGGTAAAATATACGCGACCGGGATATGGGAAGAATTGACGGACAAGCCGCTTCATCAGGGAAGGGCGCTCCATTTCATCGGCCTCCTCTCAGACGGCAACGTACACTCCCACATCAGCCATCTCTTCAAGATGATTGAGAAATGCGCACAGACCGGCATCGGGAAAATACGGGTGCATATCCTCCTCGACGGCCGCGACGTGCCCGCGACCTCGGCGCTTGTCTACATCGATGCGCTCGAGAAATTCCTGGAATCGTACCGAAAAAAAAGATTCGATTACCGCATCGCCTCGGGCGGAGGCAGGATGGTGACGACCATGGACCGGTATGCGGCGGATTGGACTATCGTAAAGCGCGGCTGGGAGGCTCATGTGCTCGGAAGCGCCCGGCCCTTCAGCTCTGCTGCAGAAGCTGTGGCGACCTATAGAAAAGAAGACCCGCACGTTACGGATCAGTACCTCCCCTCCTTCACCATTGCCGACGGCAGCGCTCCGGTGGGCGCAATCGAGGACGGGGATTCGGTCGTATTCTATAATTTCCGGGGCGATCGTGCAATCGAGATAAGCCGGGCTTTTGAGGAAAAGGATTTTGATGAATTCGACCGCGGCAGGCTGCCCGACATCGTGTTTGCCGGAATGATGCAGTATGACGGCGACCTTAAAATCCCGAAGAAATACCTCGTGCCGCCTCCCGATATTGACCGGACCATAAGCGAGTATCTGGTGCATTCAGGCGCCATGCAGTACGCGATATCCGAGACCCAGAAATTCGGCCACGTCACCTATTTCTGGAACGGCAACCGGAGCGGAAAATTCGACGAACAAAAAGAGATATACGTCGAGATCCCGTCGGACAAGGTGGAGTTCAACCTGCGGCCCTGGATGAAGGCTGCTGAAATCACCGATACGGTTATCGAGGCGGCCGGCAGCGGCGCCTACGATTTTTTAAGGCTCAACTTCGCGAACGGCGACATGGTGGGCCACACCGGCGACAGGGACGCCGCAGTAATCGCCGTTGAAACCGTGGACCTCTGTTTGAAGAGGCTCATACAGGCTGTTGATCAAGCCGGAGGCATAGCGGTCATCACCGCCGACCACGGCAACCTGGACGAGATGTACGAGGTCAATAAAAAAACCGGCGAAATCGAGCATGATATAAAAACCGGTTTGCCCCGGAACAAGACATCGCACACGCTGAACCCGGTGCCGTTCATCATCTATGATCCGGATTCAAAGCATGAATACCGGCTCGCCAGGCTCAAACAAGAGCCGGGCCTTGCCAATGTCTCGGCTACGCTCCTCCTCTTACTCGGGTTTGATCCGCCGGAAGAGTATCTGCCGCCGTTGATCGAATTTGTCTGATATATGAGAATCAATTCTGCCGAATCTTTATAATCTATATATACAAATTTGTATATATAGGTATCAAAAGATAAAAATTCTTTACATATCTCATGCATGGATTCACTTTGTCCGCGTAGTATATTTAGACGCATTATGTACTGTATGAAACCAACACCTCCCCCGCCCGCTGACGACGGGAAGCCGAAAGACGAATGCGGGATAGTCGGAATATACGGTAACGCCAAGGCCGCAAACTTAACCTATCTGGGGTTATATATGCTCCAGCACCGGGGCCAGGAATCAACGGGCATAGCATCGTCAGACGGCCACCATATCTACCGCTACGCCGGCATGGGCAAGGTCATTGACGTGTTCACCCAGGAGCATATCAATAACCTCCAGGGCTACCTGGCAATCGGGCATAACCGGTATTCCACCACCGGGTCGTCATTTTTACGAAACGCCCAACCCTTCAGATCGGACTCGATCCTGGGGCCGGTTGTGCTTGCCCATAACGGAAACCTGACCAACGCGGGCACCCTCCGGCACGATCTGGAGAAAAAAGGGCATATCTTCCAGACCACGATCGACTCGGAAGTCATCGTACACCTTATGGCGAAGTCCGGGATCGAAAATTTTCTGGAGGCGCTCATCTTCGCGCTGAAGCAGGTGCGGGGCGCCTACTCGCTTTTGGTCATGAGCCGCGACAAGATCTACGCGGTGCGCGACCCGCACGGGTTCAGGCCCCTGGTGCTGGGAAGAATCGACGAAACGCACGTGATCGCGTCGGAAACCTGCGCCTTTGACATCATCGATGCGGAATACGTGCGGGAAATCGAGCCGGGCGAACTTGTGGAAATATCGAACACGGGCATTAAATCCTACCGTCCATTCGAAAAGAAAAATCAATCCCTCTGCATATTCGAGTATATCTATTTTTCCCGGCCGGACAGCATTATCTTCGGCAAGTCCGTGTACGAGATGCGGATCAAGCTGGGACGAATGCTCGCGCGCCAGGCGCCGGTAAAGGCCGACATCATCGTGCCCATACCCGACTCGTCGGTGTGCGCCGCAATCGGATACGCGAAAGAAGCGGGCATCCCCTACGAGATGGGATTGATACGGAGCCATTACATCGGCCGCACCTTCATTGAGCCGTCGCAAAAAATCCGCGACTTCGGCGCCAAGATCAAGTACAACGTGGTGCGCTCGACCGTGGCGGGGAAGAAGATCGTGGTGGTGGACGATTCCATCATGCGGGGAACCACCATGCGGAAAATCATAAAGATGTTCAGGCTCGGCGGAGCAGCCGAGATCCACGTCCGCATATCCGCGCCTCCCACGACCTTCCCCTGCTTCTACGGGATCGATATCCCCACGCGCAAGGAGCTCATCGCAGCCACGCACACCATCGACGAGATACGGAAATACCTCAGGGTCGACTCGATCGAATACATGACCGTGGAGACCATGCTTGAGGCGCTGGACAGCCCGGAGATGCAATTCTGCTGCGCCTGCTTCAACGGATACTATCCCTGCGAGCTGGATGAAAACTGCGAAGACAACCAGAAGTACCTTTTCGAGGACGCGGGGATCAACGAGTATTATTAAATAAAATTCTTGACTGATTTGCCGCATGCCTGATTATTTTTATGTGATAGGTGACTAGCTCAATTGGCAGAGCAGCGGTCTCCAAAACCGCAGGTTGGGGGTTCGATTCCCTCGTCACCTGCAGAACAGGACTTAAAAATAACAAGAGGCGGGATTTCCCGCCTCTTGTTATTTTCAGGCAGGTTGTTGACCTGTTCCATGACTTTGGGATCGAGCAGGAAGGAAAAGGGCTTGATCCAGTCGATTCTTACACCGAACATCCCGTCAAAATAGATACCAGAAGCTTGCCCTCGGATCATAACTTTTATAAATACGGTGTCCGAAGCCGAACAACCTGAAAGAGCTGTTTTTATCTTTTGCTCTATCAATACACTCCCTAACGGATATGCCGTCTTGTTGAATGCGTTCAAGCATTTCAATGACCTCCTGGTTTGCACCGCCATGCAAAGGACCCCACAGAGCGCATATGCCAGCGCAGATCGACGAATACAGGTTTACCATACTGCTTCCGACGAGCCGTACGGTTGACGTACTGCAGTTCTGCTCGTGATCTGCATGGAGAATAAGCAGGGTGTTGAGCACCTTTTCGATTTCCGGATCAACATCGTATGGACTCACCGGACTGTTAAACATCATATAAAGAAAATTTGCGCAGTACCGGAGATCATGGCGGGGATACACGAAGGGTTCACCGATGGAATGCTTGTATGAATAAGCTGCTATGGTACGGATTTTGGATATAAGCCGCACGGCCATGATATCGAAAGCGTCACTGTCAAAATCGACAGTGAAGAATTGAGGATAAAAAACCGAGAGAGCATTTACCATGGTGGAAAGGATTGCCATTGGATGCGCGGTTGGAGGAAACCCGTCAAAAAATCGAAGCATCTCCTCATGGATCATGGAATTTTCGGTAAGACGCAAGGAAAATAATTTTTTTTCAGAGTCGTTCGGAAGATGGCCATAAACAAGAAGATGCGCGGTTTCGGTAAACGTTGATTCTTCCGCCAGATCCTCTATGGGAAACCCGCGATAGCGAAGTATCCCTTTATCCCCGTCGATATAAGTGATGGCTGAAAGGCAGGAGCCGGTGTTCTGGTACCCCGCATCCAAGGTGATATACCCGGTTTTGTTCCGCAATTCTGAGATATCAATTGCTTTTTCACCCTCGGTCCCCTCTACCACGGGGAGATCGTATGTTTTATTTTCAATGGACAATTGTACTTTTTTCATTTGGCATACTCCTGTGGTGATGCTTTGGTATTTCCTATTTCGATGACCGATATTTGCGCGCATAATGAATCAACCAGGTCCACAGGAAGATTAGCTCCGATCATCTTTAAGTTCCCATACAAATCCGCTTCTTTAATTGACACCGATTTTTCAGAAAGCATATGAAACTCTCCCTCCGGAAAGCGCTCGACCGACGGTAAAGTGAACAAACCGGACTGAAATGATCGCCAGAAAGAACATAATGCGAAAATTGCCGATTCAGATATTTCTCATGATCGGTATGTTGTATTGGTATGAGAATCGTAATAACGCAGTTCCACGACAGAATTATAATGCGGGTGCAGCTCAGCCCTATACCCTTGCGCGGTGATAAATTCAATGCCAATTATCCGCACATCGTCAGGATTCATACTTGCTCCTTGCCATTATTACAGTGAGTATTTCCTTGGAACCGCCGCATTTCATTATGTATTTTAAAAAAGCTGTTGTGAAACAAGAATAAGAATGTTGGACGGGAACCAGAGAATTATTACTCATAGGGCTTTCTCATCTCCTGATATGCCATATTTGATATATACAGGTCGAGAATCACCATTGCAGTGAAAGCTTCCGCCACGGGCCATACGCGTGACACAGAAGAATTTTCCATAATTGCATCCGATCATTATTTTTCCCTTTACTATCTTACCTTAGCTATGATATTTTTGCGATGGCCTCGCCGATGCGGGCTACACCCCTGATAAGGCCTCATCGATAAGATACGAACAGAGCTTCGATGAATTGCCGGAACCTTCATACCTGCTTGCTATTTTTTCCCACCCCCGGAACCGATACACATCGCTTATCCGCGGGAATGCGTAAAACGCACCGTCCGGTTGTGAGCAGGCAAAACCGGGCACCTTATTGAGGCCGTTGACGATGAGGGTTCTCCGACGGGCGAAAGCCGATACCATCTCCATGACAGGATTCTGGTCACCCGACAATGCCGCAACTGCTGCATACTGGGCGATTGACGTGGGATTTGACGTTGACTGGCTTTGCAGCGTCTCCACATTTTTAATAACTGCCGCGTCGCCCGCCATGTAGCCGATACGCCAGCCGGTCATGGCATACGCCTTTGAAACGCCGTTCAGCACAAACGTCTTTTGTTTCATCTCCTCCGATATGTTGGCCATGTTGGCGAAAGCGCGGCCGTCATACATAATCGATTCGTAAATGTCGTCGGATACAACAGCGATATCCCGCCCGGCAATTGCCCCGGCGAGAGCGGCGAGATCGTCGCGCGTGTAGGCGGCCCCGGCAGGGTTTGATGGGGAGTTCAACACCACAACGCGCGTTTTATCTGTTATTGCGCCAAGTAACTGCTTAGGCGTCAGCCTGAAACCGTTTCGTTCAGGGCACTCAACTATCACCGGGACTCCCCCCGCGAGTGATACCATGGGCGGATAGGACACCCGGTAGGGCGACGGTATGATCACTTCGTCGCCGTCGTCGAGAAGAACTTGCATCAGGTTGTAAAACGAGTGCTTGCCACCGCAATTGATGGTGACCTGGCTTTGCTCGTACGAAAGGCTGTTATCACGCTTGAGTTTTTCTACAACGGCCGCCTTGAGCTCCTTGATACCACCCGCTGGCGTGTATTTTGTTTTACCCTGATCAAGAGCACGCTTCGCGGCTTCTTTAATACCTGCGGGAGTATCGAAGTCGGGTTCGCCCGAACCGAAGCCGATGATGTCGATCCCCTGCGCCTGCAGTGACGCAGCCAGGGCCGTGAGGGCCAGTGTTGGGGATGGTTTTACTTGTTGTATTCTCTTTGAAAGTTTCACGAAATTGTTTTACCCCTTTTCTATATGATAGAGTAGTCTGTCATTCATAAAGCGCGTCAAAAAGCTCCTTGGCCTTTTCCTTTGCTTTATTAAACGCTTCTTTTCCGCGATCCGTCAGCGTATAATATTTTCTGATTTTTCCATTTATATTCCGATCCTCATGGATCAGGTATCCTTTTTCCTCGAAACCGTGAAATGTGTTATACAGCGTACCAAATGATATCTTATAGCCGTACTCTTGAAGCTGATCGTGTATTTCCTTACCATAAACGGGTTCCTTTTCCGCGTATTGCAGAATATAAATTTTTATAAATCCTAATAAAAACTCATGTATCATTACATCTGCCATTGCATCCTCCCGATAGAGCGATATAGATTTGATCAAACGTTACAATCACTTGGACAACAACGCAAGCAATTCTCTTGACGCTTCTTTGGGTCCTATCATTTCCCATCCTTGTAATCCGAGACGGGTCCGTATCTGCCCGACTATTACACCAGTATTGAAAAAAGCGGTGAAATAGCGCTGCGCAAGTTCCTCGTACAAATCACGGTACTGCGGCGGTCCGAAGATGTTCGCGAAATACGATTGTACGATACCGGTCGTGTTTGTAGTCCCTTTACTCATGACGGTACCTTCACGAAAGACTCGAAGCGCTTCGTCTGATGTCGTGAACAGTTCGATGACCGGGTGGCCTTCGTCGATCTCCTCATAATTGTTCGCGTACAGTACCATGTCGACGCGGCTGCCCCGTATAATCTCGTCATACGTCGTCACGGGGAGCACAATGCGGGCGTTTGTTTTGTTCGGGCTCATGATGATGGAGCGGTCGAGCTGTCCGAAGGCGTAGCCGGGCTGCAGGTCGTCGATGCGGAGAAATGCGCCGATTTCCGTGCCGTAACCAATGACATCGCCATTTTCGTCGATTGATAGAGAGCCCATATCGTCAGCGATTACTACCATGTCTCGGATACAATCATCGCCGACGGTGCGGAATGCCTCAAGCGTTTCCGATTTGCCTGCGCCCGTATCGCCGATGACAAGCAGAGTTTTATCGACCCCGCCCTTTAAAAGTATTCTCACCATGGCGCCATGGTAAGGCAACCTTCCGCGGCGCATCATGCATATATTGTGCAGGGTGAGCACCATCTTTTTCAAGTATCCGAAATATCCGAACCGGTCGGCGAAGGGGACCGATGCGACAAGTATCCCACTTGATTGATCTTCGTGAAAAACCGTCGGCGAATCGCCGAAGCCGTAACCGGCGTCTCCCGGCACTCCGAAGAAATATACGGCGTCCGGCTTGCGGTTGAGTTCTTCCAATGACGCAAGATCAAAAAGATTGCAAAGAGTGAAGCCGAGCTCAAAGAATTCCTTATAGAAATAAACAAAAATCAGCAACTCACCAACCTTTGCAGGATAACATAACCAATCATCTGCCGTAAATTCGATATGGTCAATTGGGTTAATCTCGGTTTTTTCGAATACACCGCTCCGCGTATTTATCGGCGGGTCGAGGATAAGTGGCGGGACAAGGAGCACCTGTCGGATAACCGACATGTTCTTCAATTTCTGATACCACTCAGGGGGAAGGGACAATTCCATCGGCAGGGCGATGGCCGCTACCTCGGCCCCCGCGTTCACCTGGCGGTATACATTCGAGTGTCTGCCAGTGATGTTCTCCTGCACATCGCGGTATACGCTCCGCACCAGATCTGAAAGAAATTCAACCGTGCTATTGAACGTGCGGTAGGGTCGGCTGTCGAGCCGGTCTCCAGTGGAATCGCAGATGATGAAGCGATCGAAGCTCCTCCAGAAGTTATAAAGATATTCAACGAACCCGTTAAATAACTCAGCATCACTTAAAAACATTTTAGATCCGTCTACGACTTTTATGACATTTTCACGGGGAAGCCGTTGAAGTTCTCCGATTGTCGCGATAAGAATCCCGGTCGAACTGTCGTTTATACAGCCGTCTGGGATTATTGCAAGAAGGCGGGAGCCGTTTTTTTCCAGCCGCTTGATGGCGAGCCTTACAATGTCGTAAAAAAGGGCGCTTTCGATTAGCTCACGTGAACTCTCACACACGCGGTCCTTGATGTGAAGTATCACCTTTTTATTGATTATTTCATGACGGATCATATCTTCTATCCTTGTTTTGATTTTGCAAGTTCGTATTGAATATCCTTCATGATCTCCGAGAGGGGCCGCACCCGAAACCAATGCATGCCGGTAAGCTCGTTTGCCACTGCCTGGTATATGCTTGATATGAGCCCCGAAAGCTGATCGGGAAGATGCGGGGGGTTTGATGCAACAAGCGATTTCCACGCGAGCCTGTTTTTCTTTTTCGCAGACTCAAGATCACGATACCAATCGGTTTCCCGATAAAAAACCCGGGCGAGTTCCTTGCTTACGTGAATGCCGTTGTAAGTGAAACGGCATTCATCCGGCGTACCCAGGACGTCGACCACTACAACATTTCCACTATTGTCGATGGCAAATTCCATCTTGCCGTCCTCATTCACGAGCCCGATGCGTTCAACCTCACTCGTGATGATCGTATTGATCCTTTCCGTGAGTTTTTCCATGTTGTTGAAGTTGGTGTCTGCGAGGCCTGATATCGCTTTCGCTTCGCTCCACGGCAGATACCGGTCGGTAGCTTCGAGTTTCGTGGACACGTCAAGGATCGGCCACTCAAGGACGTCGCCGGGACCCGGCATATTTGTCAATCCGAGATCGGCAAGGCTTACTGACCCTTCGGCGAGCCTTTTTAAAACACTCGAACCTTCGGGAAGACGGTTGCGGTAAATCACCTCCAGCGGTATCAGAAAATTTACTGAAGTCCCGCGATATTCCGAATAATCGTAGGATCCGTTTTTTTCTATTGGACGAATTACCCGGTAGAGGCTGACTGCCATGATATCCGGGGCCTCTTTCATATCTTTTATTTGGCGTATCACTCCGTCGTTGCCGACAAGGCCGCGATAATGGCTGTCAATACCCGCCTCAAGGAGTTTTTCGAAAAAATAGGCGCCGATGATACACAGCGCCTTACCCTTGCCGGCGATATGATCCGGCATTTCGCCCCAGTCGAATACCGAGTAGCGGTCGGAAAAGGAGAAAAAACCGACGCCGGAGTTAATGCCGGTAGGTTCCTGTATTATTTTCAAATCCTTGACACTTCCCATATTATTTCTCCTTGTTAACCGTTGAAGCTTCGTGCGCAATTGTTTTGTATCTCTTGTAAAAATCCTCACATACCGCTAGCGGCACATCATAGTCCTGGGAAGCATTCCACAGGAGATACCCTCTTACCCCGGCATCGTGAACCGCCTGTATCTGAGCCTCGATATACTTTTCATAGGTTAGGCCGGAGCGTTTCACTTTCATCCTGAAGGCCTGTATCCATGGGACGATTTCCGACTTTGAGGCACGCTCTTTTGCCCTTTTTGACGTGATGTGGACTGTATAATATGGATCGGACATCATCTTTTTGCTCCAGGTGTAATGCGAGGGATACGCCATGGGACAGATGACATCGACGACGCGGTCGAACACCTCCATCTTCTGGCCTATGTTGTCGTCAGTATTGAGCGGGATACGGCCGAAAATGTCAGCGGCAATTTTCACTCCGTATTTCGAAAGCCGGGCGCGCGCAGTAGACAGAAATCCTGATATATAATCGTATTTTTGTGAAAGAGAAACACGACCTATCACACCATGATCGTTGAACCGGATATAATCGAACTGTATTTCCCTGAACCCGGCCGCGCACGCTGCCTCGGCGACTGCAAGCCGATTTTCCAGAAGTTCCTTCGGGGCGGGGTACTCTTTCAACCCCTCGGGAAACACCACGACCCGGGCTATGGGATGAAACCCCATTTTCAAGCAGTACTCGACATGCTCCTTCGGCGTTACAGCGGACTTCATGCCCGGGGTCTGTACATCGATGACCACGGTGTTTAAACCGGCTTGTTTAGCCCGCTCGATGTGGCGTTTCAGCTTTACCATGCTGCCGCCCGATCCGGAATTCAGGTAAAAACCTTTATAAAAAATCGGATATGTGTATGAGAGCTTTTTTTTCTCATTATTATTTTGCTGACCTCTTGTTACGCCTTTACCGCAGACGAAAATAATTGCGCCGATAAGGAGTAAAAAAATGGGAACCAGAATAATATATTTCCGATCATTCATTGACAACCTCCAGGGTAGGTAATGATTGCTCTGCGACGCCGGCCAATCGACTATACGTGTTATAACGATTGCGGGCATTTTCCTCGGCAGCTTCAAAAAGCTCTTCGGCGTGGCCAGGAAATTCATGTTTGAGCGAGGTGTAACGGGTCTCGTTCATGAGGAACTTCCTGAATTTGTTCCAATCCGGAGAGGGCGAATCGAGTATGAATGGATTTTTCCCTTCACGCTCCAAGAGAGGATTATAGCGATAAAGATGCCAGTAACCGCACGCAACGGCGTTTTTCATGACTTTTTGAGTTGAACCCATGCCTGAACGTATACCGTGGTTAATGCATGGCGAATAGGCAATGATAAGCGACGGACCGGGATAGGCTTCGGCTTCGGTTACAGCGCAGAGATACTGTGCCTGGTTCGCGCCCATGGATACCTGCGCGACATAGACATAACCGTACGACATGGCCATAAGCCCCAGGTCCTTTTTCCGGAGGCGCTTCCCCGATGCTGCGAACTTAGCGATAGCGGCCGTTGGCGTTGACTTTGAAGATTGCCCGCCTGTATTTGAATATACCTCGGTATCGAGGACGAGAATATTCACGTCCTCTCCCATGGCTATTACGTGATCAAGACCGCCGAAACCAATGTCATAAGCCCATCCATCGCCACCCACAATCCAGATAGAGCGTTTTCTCAGGAAGCGTCTCAACCGGAATATTTCACGTGCCGTTGCACTTTCATGTTCACGCACAAGCGAGAACAGCCGATCAACCGCAGCTTCACAATCGCTTGCTTCGTCCTTTTTATCCAGCCAGTCAAGCGCTGCATGGCGCAATTCATCACTGACATCTTCTGCAATAATAACCCTCACGAGACCGATCAATCTTGACCGCAGATGAACATACCCCAGGTTCATGCCGTATCCGTATTCGGCATTGTCCTCAAATAGGGAGCTTGCCCAGGCAGGGCCACGGCCTTTCGAATTCACCGTAAACGGTGTGGACGGGGCTGAACCGCAGTATATTGAGGAACACCCGGTTGCGTTAGCAATCATCATGCGGTCGCCGAAGAGCTGTGTTATCAGCTTGTAGTGGGGAGTCTCACCGCAGCCGGCACACGCTCCATGGAACTCAAGAAGCGGCTTGGCGAACTGGCTCCCCTTGACCGTGGTTTTCGGTACCAGATGGTCTTTGTATGAAATATTTACAGAGAAATGATCCCAAATGGGGACCTGGGCCATCTGGCTTTCAATAGGCTTCATGACTAATGATTTCTCCTTTGACGGACAAACCTCCACGCAGCTTCCGCAGCCGTAACAGTCGAGGGTGCTTATCTGTATGCGGAAGCGGTATCCTTCGAGGCTTTTACCTCTGGCTTGAAGGGTTTCGACGCCGGAAGGAAGTGATTCAACCTCGCTATCATCGAGCAGGAAAGGCCTGATGACTGCATGGGGGCAGACGTATGCGCACTGATTGCACTGAATGCAATTGGAAGGCACCCAATCAGGAACATACGTTGCTATGCCGCGCTTTTCATAGGCGGCTGTACCCTGTGGGAACGTGCCGTCGGGAAAATCCGTGAAAGCGCTAACCGGCAGATTGTTCCCCTCAAGTCGATTTATCGGACTTACGATGTCGCTAATGAAGTCCGGATTGCTTTGGCCATCATGATCTGAGTTAACCTGTACCGTCTTCCATTCAGTTGGGACAGCAACCTTGTGCACCATTTCACCGCCGTGTTCAATGGCAGCACAGTTGATTGCCACGATATCGTCGCCTTTTTTCCCGTAGGTCTTCTTCACCGCTTCTTTCATATATTGTTCGGCCAGTTCATATGATATGACGCCGGCCACCTTGAAAAATGCAGCCTGCATGATACTGTTGGTGCGCCCGGGAAGGCCGATGTCCTCCGCTATTTTCGAAGCGTTTATGATGAAAAAGCTGATGTCTTTTTGTGCGAGGAAACTCTTAATAGCTGCGGGTAAACGTCTTTTAGTTTCTTCCTCGTCCCAGGGGCTGTTTAGTAAAAATGCACCGCCTTTTTTTAAACCAGCCAGCATATCATATCGCTCAAGATAGGCCGGCACATGGCATGCAACAAAGTCGGGATGGGTCACCAGATATGTCGATGTGATCGGCTTTTTTCCGAATCTCAGATGTGACACCGTAACGCCACCCGATTTTTTTGAGTCATAGGCGAAATAAGCCTGGGCATAAAGGTCCGCACCGTCACCGATGATCTTGATAGAATTTTTATTAGCGCCCACAGTGCCGTCAGAGCCGACACCATAAAATTTGGCCTCGAAAGTGCCATCCGGCACGGTAGATATCTCAACTGGCAGAGACAGTGACGTATGGGTGACATCGTCTCTTATACCGATAGTGAAGCCATTTCCGGGCACAGGTATTGTCAGTTCCTCAAAGACCGCCATTATCTGCCGCGGCGTGACGTCCTTTGAGCTTAAACCATAGCGACCGCCGATTATAAAGGGCCTCGCATTTAGTTTATTATCAAACAAGCTTAAGATATCAAGATACAGGGGCTCGCCGGGAGAACCCGGTTCTTTTGTACGGTCAAGAACCGCTATTTTTTTTACCGTTGAAGGAAACTGATCAAAAAAATATTTCACGGAGAAGGGCCGGTACAGGTGAACGGTGATAAGGCCGACTTTTTCACCCCTGGCACAAAGATAATCCACAGTTTCGCGGATTGTTTCTGTTACTGAACCCATAGCAATTATTATACGGTCCGGATCCGGCGCACCATAATACACGAAGGGGGAGTATTCCCTGCCTGTAATTTTTTGAATATCAAGCATATACTGAGCTACTATATCGGGAACGGCTTTATAGTAGGTATTGGCGGCCTCGCGTAGCTGAAAATAAATGTCCGGGTTCATGGCCGTCCCGCGCGTGACCGGTGTTTCAGGATTCAAAGCCCTATTTCTGAAATTATTCAGCATGTCATAATCGAGCAGTGATCCAAATGTTTTGTAATCAATCACCTCTATATTCTGTATTTCGTGGGAAGTACGGAAACCGTCAAAAAAATGCAAGAAGGGAACGCGGCTTTTTATGGCCGCCAGATGGGCGATCCCCGCAAGGTCCATGACCTGCTGAACGCTACCGGCCGCGAGCATGGCAAATCCCGTTTGTCGTGCCGCATACACATCGGAGTGATCCCCGAAGATCGATAGCGCGTGTGTGGAAAGTGACCGGGCGCTGACATGCATGACGCAGGGGAGAAGCTCGCCGGATATTTTATACATATTAGGGATCATGAGAAGAAGGCCCTGGGATGCAGTGAAGGTTGTTGTAAGCGCTCCCGCCTGCAGGGATCCGTGAACAGCTCCAGCAGCGCCTGCCTCGGATTGCATTTCCACGACCCGCACCGGTTCTCCGAATATGTTCTTTTTCCCGTAGGCTGACCATTCATCAACACATTCTGCCATTGTAGAAGAAGGTGTAATGGGATAAATGGCTGCAACCTCAGTAAATGCATATGCAATATGAGCGGCTGCGGTATTACCATCCATTGACACAGTTTTTGTTGTTCTTAACATACTGGCCCTTCTATTCTATTTCTTGATATCAATTTATGATATCATTATTTGTTATCTAAAAATAGAAATGACAACATTTTGTCAAACTCTTTTGATGTTTTAATAAAAATAATTGTTAATTGCAAATGAAAATATTGAAGATTTTTTGGCAAGATTCGAATAGTACTATATCATTGTGAAATTATGCATAATTTTATGCCGCTTTGCTGTGCCAAATTATGATATTAAGCAAAGAAATGTCCAATAGTTTAAGTCCCCTCCTCACCCGCAGACGGACCTTAAACTTCTGACACGACGGAGAAATCTGTCGTGTTTTATTATCAGAAAGCCATTTCGGAAGATTGATGATCCGGATCAACGGCCTTATATCCATATTTACCAAGCCTCATCCAATAAATCAATAAAACGTAAAACGCTGAACAGCGGGCTTATAAATTAATTAATCAGTTGACAGCTATAATAGTTTTGCCTAAAATGGTTTTAGGCAAAACTATTAATATTAGTCGTATTTATTCAACCGACGGATCTACATGGAAATAAACCAGAATAATTATTTATACATAATTTCACGCATCAAGGAACTACTGATTGTGATCCTTGAAAACGGGCTGGCGGAGAAAAGTATCAAGGATTTGTTCACCTCGGATGGCTATGTCCTTTTCATTCTGGACCGGAAAGGCCCGCTGTCTTTAAAGGACCTTGCGCGGTACGCTGTAAAAGACAAATCAACGGTATCCACCGTGGTGAAAAGGCTTGAGAAGAACGGGTATCTCATCAAGGAAAGGACAAAGGAGGATGCCCGAAACATCAACATAAAGCTTACGGCAAAAGCAAAAAAGATAAAACCTCAGATATTGGGAATATCCTCTGTCATGAACTCAAAGATGTTTAAGGGTTTCAGCGAAACAGACAAGAGAAAACTGTTCCAGCTTACCGGAAGGATATATGACAACATTCATGGATGAGGACGAATTTATATTAAGCAGGTTGAAGCCATGAGTATAAAGCGCACACTCAAAAAACGCGTGAGAAAGGCAACGTGGAGCTTTTTTTATTTCGTTGTCAGGATATTCCCGAAAATGGGGTATGGTTACCCGGTTATCGGACCTAAATTGAAACGGATCGTCAACCTTGATCCTTCCGAGCGAGCGGTTCCGCTCCATCGGCTGGAAGGCAAAGATTAACAATGAGTCATGCAACGCGTGTAAGCTCTGCATCAGCAAATGCCCTGTGAACGCGATATCCATCATCGACGGCCATATCGTTATAGACGAGCAGACATGCCTGGGGTGCGGATTCTGTGCTGCGAACTGCAAACAATTGGCCATCAAGCTCAGCCTGCAGACCCCGCTGAAGGGAAAAGTTCAGGATTATTTCATCGATGGCGGATTGAGTGTGGATATATAATTGTCGTTCCAGCATACCGTGCCATGCTCAGTACCCGACATTTTCACTCATGTAAAGGCCCATGGGACACAGTGGGCCTGATGCGAATAAATTGGGGCACAATTTCATCGATGACCGAGTTCGAAAATCGTCCCTGATTGCCTGCAGAACAGGACTTAAAAATAACAAGAGGCGGGATTTCCCGCCTCTTGTTATTTTCAGGCGGATGATTGACCTGATACATGACCCGGGGAGCATTGGTTTCAGAAATATGAATCAAACAGCTAACCACCTCATTTTTTAATAACCTTTTTAATTGCAAAGATATTAAACGATTGCTGCTGTAAAAATGAATAACTCCTGAGATCTCTATAGCCTGCCTCCTTCATTTCACTGCGTATAACCTTCTCCTCCAGTGAATGGCCAATCAGATTCCTCAGGAAGCCAAGTTTATCAGAATCATAATCAATTATTACCACTCTGCCATTCTTTTTTAATACCGGTCTGAGCATTGAAAAATAGTTCACCCTGTTTGCAATATCATGGAACGCATTGCGAATAAAAATAAGATTAATGGTTCCGGGTTTCAACTTCGAGTCATCATAGGTTGCTAAAACAACTTCAATATTGGTGATGCCCTTTTCTTGTACCGACTTTCGTATAAAATCAACGCTTTCTTTGCTTATATCAACTGAATAAACCATGCCGCTTTCGCCGACTGCTTCCGAAAGCTTACATGAAAAGTATCCCCCACCTGCGCCAATGTCCGCAACAACGTCGCCTTTGTTTAGGTTTAAATAGGGGATGATGTTAACTGAAGATTTATCTTCTTTTTCCGCCAGATCATTGAAATGCACAACAGAGCTTGTGCACCCCGATTGAATTGTTGTTATTGCAAAAGCAGCTACCGATGCAAATATTCTAAAGATTGTTTTCATTGTGTTCTTCCCTTTAAGTAATTTTTTTCAGATTCGACGCTTTTATGCATAGCGATTCTCCTTAAACCAGGCCATGGTATCAGACAGTGTTTCATCAAGTGATCTGAATGCAACCCCCAGCTCTTTTTCAGCCTTTGATGAATTGTACCAAAAATTTTTCTGAAGTCGCTTAATGATCTCAGGCTTCAAGGGAGAGGATTCCCCCTTGATGTTATGAAGTAAGGTTACCAATCTCGCAATCATTAAGAGCTTACCCGGCGATATCGTTTTTTTCAAGGGTGGGTTCCCTGTGATATTGGAAAAAATTTTGAATATTTCTGAAAACGAATACTTTCTTCCACCGATGAGGTATCGTTCACCACCCCTTCCTGTATTAATTGCCTGAACCGCGGCATGCGCGACATCCCGGACATCAACAATCCGATGTGAACCCGGAAAAATAAATCTCGTTTTGCCCTTTAGATAATTGAGAATAATATTACCAGTCGGCGTGGGCCCCCTGTCTCCAGGGCCAAGCATTACAGTGGGCAATATAGTTATTATTCTTACTGAAGGATTGGCCATGGCAAATTCATTTACCGCCTGTTCCGACAGTACCTTGCTCCTAAAATAGGGATCTTCTGTTTCCGAGTAGGATGCTCTCTCATCCACCTCGTCAATATTCTCAGTATCAAGTACTGCAGATGAGCTGATATATATTATGTTGTTAATACCATTCTTCCGGGCTGCCTCAAACAGAGCTTTTGTCCCATTGACATTAACATTAAATAAAGCCAGTTCATCACCATTACGATAATATTCCCCATAAATCGCAGCAGCGTGAATCATAACATCAAATCCCTGCAAGCTGCCAGAGAACTGATCAACCGCTTCCAGTGTCCCTTCGATTAACGCTACTCGGGGATCGAGGATTGTTTTTCCTCTTTCCCGTGACCGGACAAGTGCTGTTATACGATGTCCCTTTTTAAGCAATTCATTGGTTATGCTATTGCCCAGCAACCCTGTTGCTCCAGTAATAAAGACTTTCACATTTTTACCTCCTATATTAATAACCAAACGTTTGGTTATAGTTATGCTTAAAAACTTGCGCAACAATTCATATCAACGCCTTTTATTCATGTGATTGAAAATGTGATTTTTTAAAGGATTCTAAAAATTGAAGAAAAACAGCATCTTTATTATAGTCAAAATAATCACAGAATTTCTCCTTCAAAACCACGAACATAATGAAAGGTATAAAGCCGGTGAAAAATTCATGAACGAAAAATTCCTGCCTATTCTTTTCAAAAAGATCTTTTTTTGATTTAAAATTGTCCTTATGCATCTTTAATTCATTGTTAATGGTCATTTCTGCGCACTTAAAAAGGAAACTGCTGCAGTCACTATTTTTCAGAGCTTCCATTGCCATTACAGAAATTATCTTCTTTTTATCTTCTATAAAATGTATTTCCCGGCCAATTTTTATTGCTATATCATCTTCAGTAACGCCATTAGAACCTGAATCATGAGATGATTTTAAATGGTTATTCAGATCAACGATTATATCCTTGAATAATGCTTCAATGATATGATTTTTGCTTTTAAAATGATAATATATAGTCGCCTTATTGATGCCGGCCTTCTGTGCTATCTCTTCTATGCCGGTTCCATCAAATCCTTTTTCCGAGAAGAGTTCTTCTGCAACCTGGAGAATGCGCTTCCGTGTAATATCACCACCGCTTTTTGGCATATTCCACTCCCATATTTATAACCAAACGTTTGGTTGAATTAATATTACAATATTCCAATAAAAACGTCAAGAGCTAGAATGAGAAAAATGAAAAAAATCTCTGGAAATCTACTATTCATAAAAAGATTGTTTATTAAGATGATGCAATCATTGGAAGAATTGAAGAGGATTATGATGAATATAATGGAAGGAATGGAATAAATTTTTCCATCGATGGGAAGAAGTACACCATTAATGATCTCGAAAAAATATTAAGCCCTTATATCACTTTTAATTTTAAGCTCACTATCTATGATCCTACTGAAGACATTCCTCTTGAGAAGAAAAATAAATTAGAAGATAAATTTCCCTGGCTTGAATATCATGACGATTGATTCATCATTCTTTGATCAAACAACATTTTTTATATTTTTTACCTGATCCGCACGGGCATGGATCATTTCTTCCGACTTTTGTTTGAGACACACCACTCTGCAGAATAGAATTTTTCTCATGATCTCTTATTTGATTTTTAATTTCTATCAGCTTTTCTTCTTCACCTGTATCATTGTATATTCCCTCAAGTCTTTCAAAAAGAAACTCTTTATCTCGTACATTACTAACTTTCAAGCCTCTTAGCAGGATTTCTTCAGCTCTTTGATAATTTTTTTCTTTACGATATCCCAGATAATAACAGTCGGACCACCCAATCCAGCCCCATCCCCAGGCAGGGTCTTCCTCTAGCCACCGTTCAAACAACAAATCCGCCTTTTCTCTATTACCCAGTTCATAATAAGACTCGGCTATTGCCCGGCGTGCATTTTCATAAAGATTATCATCAATTTCAAAGAAAAAATCAAGAAAGGCTTCGTTGACAGAAATTCTTTTCTGAAAATATGCATCATCCCTGACCGCAGCATTATACAATTCCGTATCATAGTCCTGAAACCAGTTAAATAACGATTGTGTTCCCCTGAATCTCGAGTGGTGCTGAGCCCCGTTTAGGAAACCACTTTTAGTTGATGCATTGCAAGATACCCAGCTTGTGCTTTCGTAAACTTTAACGGTGCAATCAATCCAA